>Ga0210059_1003081_pt1 | contig 26539 bp, 21 predicted proteins | sample Ectturendosymbi2_FD_188042 | JGI IMG/M metagenome (GOLD analysis project Ga0210059, IMG submission 188042) | Ecteinascidia turbinata endosymbiont from Florida, USA - Sample 2 (SPAdes) (version 2) | ecosystem: Host-associated > Tunicates > Ascidians > Unclassified | place: Key West, Florida... | reverse complement strand
GGAAACAGGAAGGACAACTAAACAAATATAGCAGCGGCTCGTCTGTCATTACTCACATCATCAAATCCCAAGAACGCTTCTTTCACTTCACAAGCCACCTCGCTTTTAGCCGCAAAATGACAGAGATCTGACCTTTGTTTATGACATCAGTTGACTCGTCTACTTCTACAGCAACAAATGGGGCTGCACTTATCTCCTTTATATCATATCTAACTATATCACCTATTGCTGCAATTAAATCGTTCTGAATTATGTTTGAGAAGCCAGAAAACACAGTAGATGTCTCTAGATGACTAGATAATATTTCATCTTTCGCAGCAAGAGTATGTAAAAGTTCCACATAGTTGCCACGATTAGAGGAAATCGAAGTCTCATCGTTACCACAAAATGCTAATTGCTGTTTGGCTGGGAATCAATTTACATTAATGAGGTCTTTCAAAATCTCTCGGTTTTCCCTTACGTTAGCATTGTGAACGCTGATATTTAGTCTCCGCTGTTCGTTCAAAGTCAAAGTATATCATTGCGCTTCCAAAAGTTTTTAAAGCAATTTTGGTTTTGAATGTTATTTTGTGACCTGGCATATCTGCTGAGGCTTCTTGGTAGATTTTTCATGTCACAAAATCCTGTTGTAGTCCACATATTTTTATAGCAAGTTTTCCCAACGCGACTTGTCGGTCACGCTAGTGATGCCATATCACTAGGATAGAATTGCCTAACGATGTCGTAACAATCAAACGTTTTCATTGAGGCAGAGATATTGACTGCCTCCCTTCGCCGCCCTACCACTGTAGCTGCATGTCTGACCAGCTACTGATGTGGCATAACGCTGCATATTCAGTATATTATACACAACGTCAAGTAAGTGCCAGTCTATGAAATGCGAGAGCATTTAGTAGAAGGAGTACATATATTAAAAGTGTATACAAACAATACACTGTCACTGACATGAAGGTTACAGAGCTGACATAAAGGCAATTGCACGGCAAGCGCTCACCACCACAGTTTGTGACAAACTGGTCAATGCGAATGCCAACCGGTGGGAGGAGCACAAGCAGTCGTTGCCTACCTTCGTGACTGTCCCCTGACTTGAAGAAGAAATAAGCAAATTCAGATGTATTGACTATGAAAATGATTAGAATCATACAATAATTGCACCTATTCAACATGAAAGGACAAATTTTTATTCAATTTGTTATTTTGGTTCCCTGATTCGTTTTGCACATTTCATGATTACGCTAGGGGAGGAACTCCCTTCCTTGCCTCCCCTGACGGCCCGTCACTGATTTTTTATCATTCAGATTTTTAAACAACTTTCTTGCTCTGAAAAACAGAGTTGTCCTAAAACTTTTCACTGTGTTGAAATATTTTTTATCTTGCAGGACTTTTGAGCAACTTGTGCCTTGCCCTGAAAAACAGAGTGTGCCCTGAATTCACTGGATTGAATATATATATATATATTTTTAATCATTCAGAATTTTGAACAACTTGCGCATGGCCTGAAAAATAGAGTTTGCCCTGAAATTCTTCACTGCATTGAAATATTTTTATCTTTCAGGATTTGAGGAACTTGCGCTTGCCCTGAAAATAGAGTTTGTCATGAAATTTTTCGCTGTATTTAATACACTTTTTAGATTCAGGATGTTTGCGCAACTTTTGCTTGCCCTGAAAAACAGAGTGTGCCCTGAATTCACCGTATTGAATGTATTTTTTATCCTTCAGAATTTTGAACAACTTGCACTTGCCCTGAAAAACAGAGTTTGCCTTGAAAATGTTCACTGCATTGAAATAAGGATTTTTGAGTAACTTGCGCTTGCTCTGAAAATAGAGTTTTCCCTGAAAATTTTCACTGTATTGAATATAGTTTTTACATTCAGGATTTTTGAACAACTTTTTCTTGCCCTGAAAAACGGAGTGTGCCCTGAATTCACTCTATTCAATAGAGTCTATTGAATATTTATTTTTTATCATTCAGAATTTTGAACAACCCGCACTTGCCCTGAAAAACAGAATCTGCCCTGGAATTTTTCACTGTTTTGAAATATTTTCTATCTGAGAAACTTGAGCTTGCCCTGAAAACAGAGTTTGCACTGAATTTTTCAGTGCCCTGCCCCCCGCCTCGTACGCCACTGACCCTGGGTGTCTGCCATCCCTGCCGCATTGCTTCTGGTCGACTGCGATTCGACGAGACATTCGCGCAGCCTTGTATTTTTGCAGTTGTGAACTGCGGTGACGTAGCACTGCGTGCGTTCTACTCTCCTGTTTTAACGCGTTGTTAGATATTTTGCAGTTATGAACAGCTCTGTCTTAGGAGACCGCTGCTAATTTATGTTCATTATAGTGACACATTGTATAGCCTACAACAACGAGTAAAGAGAGTGCGTGTTGAATAATATGCATAGGAACGCCGGAGAATGGAGGCATGGTGGGGCCATTTGCCCCTCTGCCCTTTCAAAAGGTGGGCAGCGTTGACGGAGGTGTCTTTTCATAAGAATATCATAGGTAATTTCATGGTTTATCAAGATCGACTTGAAACAAATTCATACAGCTGTTTGGGCACGCGGAAAATTCAGGTTGAGTTTCTATAATTTCGGTTATTATTTTTTCGGTCAACATTGTTGATGAACAGAAACAAACCTATTTGGTAACGATTTTTTTGTTTTTTTAAGTTTCCATTGCCCTCGCTCTTTCACTGCTCCCCCTGCTTTACCGCTGCTCCAGAGTCCCTGAATATGCGCGTTGTGTCAACAAACTTCGCCAAAATATTGATTTGCAAACGTGAATATGACGTCATATTGTGACGTCAAAAACAGTGTATATCCAATAACAATGACCACTACACGCCACTGCTCAATACTAGAATTTGGGAGGGGGGCATCCAATCAAGCAGTCGCCCCGGGCATCACCAGACCTCTGCACGCCACTGAGCTCGATACATGAACTGCCGAGGAAAATATCGCTCATTTATTTTTCTGTAAAGAAGTGAAACCTTAATACCTTCAGCGTTTTAGTAACATGAATATACCCACGCCCGCAGCCAGGTTTTAAGGTTTGAGGAGGGCAATATTTTTGTTTTTGTGATATGTTTAAAACAAATTTTTTTGGGCACAACAACATTTGGGGCGTACTACCTCCGAATGACACCCAGTGGTTACGGGCCGGACTATACCTTTATGTTTTCAGATAAAAGGCTAAACCCGTCGTTCTGGTTCACAGAGAAACGCATATTTCGCACTTTATCCGCGACATCTTCTTTTAAGATGCGAAACGAGTGGCACTGCTAACAATAAATAGTTTATTGTTTATAGTTCCAATACCCAGCTTTTGATGCAATTTGGCAAGTAACTTCGTGGTTAGTGGAAAAGTATGTATGATTTTTCTGAGGATGTGTAAAACTTGCACACTTTCACTTCATCACGCAAAGTGAAGAGTGTTGAAAAGTCGAATATTTCGCTGTCTGTGCCAATTTCCTATGAGTGGGTATCGAAGAAAAAATTTTTTACAAACAGTAAAAAAGTGAATGAAGAAGCAAAAAAATGAATCCAATACCTGGCACAAAACACGGAACCTTTCTCTCAGCTGGAAACCAGCAGCAACTTCTGTTTAGACATTCTTCCATGGTTGTCACGTCATTTCCGCATGATACTCTGATGACGTCAGGTGCACATCGTTTGCGCGGTAACTACAGATTGAAGATCGTCACGTGAGTTGCTATGTAGTTCAGTACGTGGTATAAGATTAGCGATTTCTACTTTTTAAATCAGTTATTATCACCATAGCATCGTAAAAACAACTCGATGTAAAGGAGTGTGATGCAATCACTCACTGAAGGTGCTGAACAGGCCCGTAACCGGCTTGGGACAACAGAGGGCGAAGAATTTTCTGAAGAGGGCTCAAAAGCGCGATTAGAAACACAATATTTTTAAACTATGTCCAACACATATTTCCAAGGGGTCCACGCCCCCCTGCGTCTCCCTTAGTTACGGTCCTAGTGCTGAACAAGGTTTGCAGGAGAATCGTGGCGTCTTTATCTAGGATTTATGGTTAGATTGACGCAGGAGTAACTAACGCGACAGTACACTGCGTACTTTCTTAGACGTAATGTCTTCTATGGAAAATGTATTTGCCTCCACACACTTTCAGATAACAGGCTTGTCCAAGATTTGCGAGTTGAAACAACGCATTTAAATTAAAAGAAGGCCCCCGAGCTTTAAATGGACGTGTCGCCTTGCTCGTTAAAGCGAAATTCAAGTTAATACATTTATCTGAGAATGGAGTATTTTATAGTGTTAATCATCGCAGCTTGTGTTGTGATTTATGAAGTTCGTTACTTTTGCAGTAAGCTTAGAAGCTCCGTGAATGCAATTATTTAAGTAATACGTAATTTCGAGTTTTAAACGCCGCAGTTGCTGTTGGGCTATGTTACACGACAGTCTTAAGGTTGTTTACTTTCTCTATCCTTGCTTTTTAGCCTTTCAACGTTTCACTTGTTAGCATTGCTTGCAGATGTAAGAACTGACGATGCGTAGTGTTACGTGAAATCGATTTCCTATTAAAAGTTACGATAGATTTCTTGCTTGTTTCATCTGTGGAGTAAATACTTGAATACAGATATGTGCAAGTTCGAATCATCGCAAAAAAATTGAAGCAAACTGTTGGGAGCTGCAGGATCAATCGCTTGCTTTTTGCAGACGATTTGGTACCGCTTGCATCCCCTGAAAATAGTTTTCAAACGTACATTTGATCATTGTGCAGCTGCGTGCGACCAAACGGGAATAGAAATCAGTATGAAAAAGACCGTGGCATAATGTCTTTTCACAAACCCAAGCCGGCTTACGCTGCAAATAAGCGAAAACACACTGCAGCAGGTGGAGGCGTTTGAGCACCTTGGGCCTTGTGGTGGTATACACGAGGGCGGAAGACAGTACAAAGAGCTTGATACACGGATTGATGAAGCAAACACAGTTCTGAGTGAGCTGTATCGTTCTGTGGTGACGAAACGGGAGTTTTCAAACACAGCAAAGTTGTCAGTTTTTAAATCGGTCTTCGTCCCGCTCCTCACCTACGGTCATGAATGTTGGGTAATGACTGAAAGAATATTATCTTAAGTGCAAGCTGCAGAGATGGAAATTTCGCAAAAAGTTCACGGTGTGACACTTCGCGACAGGCCCGCAGCCAGATTTTAAGGTTTGTGCTGTTTATTCTTATTTTATGTTTAAGAAAAATTTTTCTGGGCATAACACAATTCGGAGAACAAGAATATTTTTAGGGGTCTGCCCCCGAATGCCCCCCGTGGCTAGGCGCCTGCTTCGCGACAAAGTGCGCAGCTGTGAAATTCGTAAAGCAAGCTACTTCTCATCCGAATAAAGATATCTCAGCTCAGTTGGTTCGGCCATGTAACCAGAATGTACCAGGAAAGATAGGCGAGGCAAGTCCTGTTGGTACATCGACGGAAAGCGGCCCAGAGGTCGACCAGGCACCACGTGGCGTGATTACGTCTCCGAACTTGCTTGGTCCCGTTTTGGCGTGGAGCCAACACAACTGTCTGAGGCCGCTGAAAACTGTTAGACATTTCTAGTCCACCTGGTGCTGCTGTCCCCGCGACTCTCCCTCGTGAAAAAGCGGGTATGAAAATGAATGACTGAAATACTTTTGCAAAATCGTCACAAAAGTTTTTTCGTGCATGCCACGCTCACGTTTTTCGCTGAATGTTCTCCGTCGGTTGCGGATGATCTTCCAGTGGATGCGAGGTTCGAACTGGATGCGCGGCTTGTTCCAAGATAGGAATCGAGCAGGTTGGTTTGACCAATCTGGTGCTTTCGCAGAGACATGAGGTACACTGCAAAACAAATTGTCTTGACGTTTTTTCGGGAAACCATGGTAGCCTTGTCTGAACGAATTGGAACCGATGAAACACGACCTGGAGTAGTCAGGACTGACTTTCCACGCCCAAGTTTACAAATCTGCAAATATTCGAAAACATTTTTGCTATACCTCCGAAGACAATGGCGTAAGACATAGATGCAAATCTCAAGAAAAAGTGAGATTTGCATCTACGTCCTAACTTTTGTTTCCGAAACTTACTTCAGACAAAAACAAAAATTTTGCTTCCTGAGGTCTTTGCATGGTTCCGAAATTTCTTGGAAGTAGCAGAAGTAAAGCTGGCGAAGATAACTCATTTTCACGGTGGAAAGTACATCTGCGTTTGCAGCTATGAGCTCACTTGCTTGCAAAAGAGATGGCTTTAACGCCTGTATGCATTGAATCTGTTCCTCTTGTTCGCCAAACAATCTTGAGAGGAGCAGGTCGGCGATCGGGTTTCCGTTCAAATTCCACGCCTTCATAAAAACTGCGACACAGAGAACAAGTTGATCGACTTGCAACGTTTATACCAGCTACGAGGTTGGTGATTGAATGATTCACAATCGCGGACACTTTATTCACCAGTACGATATCGCGGCTTGATTGAATTTTAAAGCAAACCATAACCCATAACAACCTACTAAGTTTGCCAATATGATATAGTTTGTTACTGTTGTTTGCTCTGCTGGAGTTTTCGCGACGAATTGGCCTTTTTTAGTAAATTGTCGGAAGCAACAGTTGCCCGTAGCAATGTGTTGCAGGAGTCGATAAAAGAGCACGCTTTTATGCAAACTCGATTCTAACTGACAACCTCGCCTTGTTGCAGGAACACTTTAATTTTAAACATCATTTAAAATATTACATTTTTTCATTCTCAGCAAATAATTGGCAAAAAAATTTGAAGATCCTATTTCTTGCTCGCAAAAAATATGATCAACTTTCCATAAAAACGTTTCGGTTCAAAGCTGACGTCATGATTGGAAGGGGAGTTATGGAGAGGAAGTCATGAGCTGAATGAAAATGTAATTTTTTGCACACTGCATCTTGAAATGAGTCAGGAGAAGAGCAAAATCATAGCAACATCTTTTATGGAAGTTTTGGTCTGGAGTTGGAATGAAAAATCAATTGAATGATTTACAAAAAAATGGACTCCAAATTGATTTGTTGTTGCTGTCCGACCATCGACAACGTAAAAGAAAAGCGAGGTATCAATATACATTTACATCTAAGCAGGCCCGTAGCCAGATTTTAAAGTTTGGAGGGGCAAAATACATTTTTAAATTTTTTGTTTTTATTATATGATTAAAATAAATTTTCTGGTCACAACAAAATTTGGGGGCACAAAACATTTGGTGGTAACTGCCCCTGAATGCTCCAGTGGCTATGGGCCTGCATCTAAGTTTGTGAATGTAGTAGAAATGTAGGCCTACTTTTTACTAAAGCAGTTTCGATTAAGAATTTAACTGCGGATAGCAGTAAGTTTCGTTATATTGGATTTTGTACTCCTTGTCCTTTCGGAGTGTCACGAGTGGTCTGCGGCGCCCACCTCCGCTTACTCTGCGTCGGTGGACCACGCGGCTGCTTTCGCAGTGAACGCTGCACTGGCGGCGAGCCAAAGGCAGCACCGTGTGCGAACCCTTTCGTTCGGTATGACCAGAGCGTGAAATGAACACCCAGCCTACCAGCTTTGGCGGCGCGTGCTGAACGAACTTCCATTTAACAGTTCAGTTTTTCAAGTAAAATAACGTGCTGCAAACAGCCTCATATCCATTACTGCTCAAAAGTAACCGTGTACCAGGCACGCGCCGAACCTGTTCGACTCACGTCAATCACTAAACATCAAATCACCTGCTATTTTCCAAGTAAAGATTCTTGTATGCATTGGAGGGCGCGATGCTTCAGTTGAATGCGCTATACTAATGGATCAATTCCACCATATCGGCTCCTCAAAACCAGGCCTGTAGCCACGGGGGCATTCGGGGACAGTGTCCCCAAAATTTGTTTTGCGCCCCTTAAATTTTGTTGTGCCCAGACAGATTTGTTTTAAAAATATAATGAAAACAAAAATTATGCCCCCTAAAATTGTATTTTACCCTGCTAAACGTATAGCTCTACGAATGGAGCGACGTCAGTTGTTGCGCTGAAACGGACGTGTTTTCTCTTTTATTCAAACGTTTTTGAGACGAACAATATCTCTTGATGGCAAAAACAGCTGTAGACTCAGCTGTTGGGCAAACCTCACAGGATAATGTAGCAAAATTGTAAAAGAAATTAAACACACTTTTGTTTACCTGTTTGCATGGAATTGATCCAGCAGCACCCTGCCTCCATGCATTGATCTTTTTCGGTGATCACTTCGAAATACTTGCCTCGACATTCATATTCAATACCATGATTCTTTTGCTGATACCGCGCTAAAGAACATGACCTGGCTGTGGAAAAATAACAGTCAATGCTTCAAAGCTGAAAGGAATGGGTTTTATAGTTTGACACCAGGTGGTAGTGATACTCAACTGATTTTAAACCGAAATGAATGTTTGTTTTCAAGTTTATTTAAAAATTTTTCGAAACGACACCTGTTTTAAAAAACAACAACTAAACAAAATTTTACAAAGATCAATTCAAGAAAGTGACGTAAGTGACGTAAATGACAGCTACGGCCGTCGCTTCCTGTCCCTGTATTCCTGATGAAGTCTTCTGTGCTTGGTCGGGATGCATAAATAAACTGAATTCAAGATAGAAATGCAGCAAAAATAAAACATTTATTTCTTTCGGAACAGATGAGTTTCTCTAACACAGCAAATAAATATTTTCAGTTCATGCGCGAACCTGAGGTTGCTTTCGCAGCTCCACTGAGTTTTCGTCCCACCACAGCATCTGCTGTAAAAGTAGAACACGAAATCATCGAAGTAACGGATGTAAAGGTGATAGTATCATAAACCACAAAAGTTGCACACGCATCGAACCATGACAAGATACAGTCAGCCTGATTGTGTGAATCAACGCCGACAACAGGAAAAAAACAGTTTGCTGGAAACTGCTTTGCGCATACTAGGCAGACAAATGGCAAAAACATATTTCAGATTCATTCGCTACTGGTGCTGGAAAACTGACCGTTGCCGGTGGTAACCACCCCTTCCGGAGCGGAATTCCCCATGAGCAACGTGTTTTCAAGTTCGGCTGGTTTCGGAACAGGTTTACTCATCATACTTTTCATCTGCAGAAGAAAAGTTAGAAGCAAAGTTTTAGTAACTGTTGCTATATGTTAATGTGAAAGAGATGGTAAACCAATGCCTACAAAATATAAACTTGTGCAGTCACAACAATAACTGAAAACAAACATCCAATAAAATCTAAAATCAAAATGAAAGGGTATTTTGTGTACCCAACACAAAAAAGTTATTACAGTTTCCCACCTTTCAACAAACCACAACTTCAACAACGAAAACTACCGATCTCAGCCAATATGTGCAAAGAGAGTCGTTTTTAACAAAACTTTGATCCGTGTAACTTCGCTCAACCCACGTTGATTAGGGGGAATCCACGAATGAAATAAATTTCGAAGATTACCCGCCAGATTCAAAATTTGCCTACGCTTTTGCACACAGCGCAAATTAGAGAATCCAGGTACCACCAGGGGAGAGGTATTTGGGGGAAAAGAAACAAAACGATGTGCTAATTTTAGTTCGTTTTTTGCAACTACAGCAATGGTAAATTATAAAAGCTCCTGCATATTTTCAGCGAAACAAACGAAACAAATATAAAAGCTGTTTGGAATGGCATTTGGCCTCATGTCAGAAAGCGCCCGCCGCTCATACCGCATCCATGAAACCGCACGTTCTGCGGATGTTGTCACTGACGTAAGAACGTAACTCTTCGGCAAGACTGCAGAGTTGCTTCATCATGGGCGAAGATCGGGCTGCTTCATTAGCTGTGTCACCAGCATTACTGCTTTCGTACACTCTGCCACCAATGACTTCGACCGTGGTCCCTGACTGTATGAAGCCATGAAAAATCAAATTATTGAAAAATCAAAAACTCAAATTATTGCTGAAAAAATCAAAAAATAAAATTATTGCTGTTGGATAGAGAAGAATGATAATTTGCGATAGGTTTTACCACGAAAGTAGGGCAATGTTCTATTTAACCTTATAAGTGAAATTTTTTCTCTCGGACTGTGAGATAACAAAACTCAACAACTTTTAACCATGGTATTAGTGTAGTAGTAGTGTATTGTTTTTTTGTGACAAAATAATGGCTCACACAGTCGATACATCACATAGCATTGCGTAGAATACAATGCAGAAGCTACAGCATATTTAAGAGCAGTGGTGTGCAGAGGGGGGGAGCGAACGGGGCGATGGCCCCTGGCATCCATGGCAGGGGGGCATCCAAAGAGTGAAATTACAAAAATTAAATGCTGTAACTAGATGATTTTTTCTACTGTAAGTCTGCTAATACATGCTGCATTGCATTAATTTAATTTTTCGGAATTTGTTGTCAACACCATGGGTGTCGGAAGGGGAGGCAGGGGGACTTTGCCCTCCCCCTGGATTTTGAAATTATTAGCAAAAAATGTTTCTTTTTCAATTTCGAGGGCTAAAAAACAAATTTCACCACTTTTGGCCCCCCCTGGAAAAAATCCTTCCGACGCCCATGGTCAAAAGTAACTTTTGTGCATTCAGATGCCAGTAATTCTTACATTCGTGGATACCAGGGACCTATACTCTATAAGTGTGCAAACTGATAGTGACGTGACTTGTGCCAGATCGTGCGATGAAGGAAAATCACAAAAAGGTTGAAAGACAATCGGGGTTGAAAAAAAAAAGTTTTTTTAAAAAAAACAATTCACTCTTTTTTTTTAATCCGAATTTTTTTGTTTTTCTTTAAAAGGAACAGGTTTTTGTTCTTTTTGTAAAAAAACACAAAACCCAATTGTGAATTGTTTTTATTGCATCATGTAATATCACCATTTTCAGAATTGCACAATAATTACTTGATATACCTATTTTGGCATTCAAATTTGAGGGTAAAGAAATGTACCCCATCTTTGTTTTCGGAAAGTATTGTTGGTCAATTCACTCCACAGTGGTAAGGCTTGGCAAGAACGCGGACAGTAAACTGAGAAATGACACTCCCACACAAACTCTGCAGTTTCACGTCAAATTTATGTACATGCCCTGCTGCTTCAGCATCTATATAGTGTTAGTGTATATTATTTTTTTCGTTTTGTTTCATTAGAAAATGTACACTTAACTGTACAAGTGTGCTGCTTATTTTATTTTCTGCCTCATAATACATCTTTCAAAGGAAAAGCAAGGAGTGGGATTTTGGTGTGTTTTGTTGTTTTTTAAAGTGGGTTCTTTCAAAAAAACTGGTGGTTTGTTTTGGTTGGGTTCAATTACATCAACACTGAAGAATGATAACTACGGACGTTTAATTGAATTTCTGAGCCAAATTTCAAACTGCACTAACAACTGTCCTCTTTGATTCTATGATGCATCACTAGTTTCCCATTTCGTTTTAAGGGCTAATACAGTTGCACACCTGTACTTGCAATATGTGCTTCGTTTCGAGCTTCCTCATTAATATGGCATTTCAGGCGGATTGATCATAACGGCTCACACAAACCCGTTTTTTTTCCCCTTAGTAATTGTACATATAACAGCCACATAATAAAAAACGAGAATTTTCTTGCAAACTTCATACGCATTCTCAATTTTTGTGTAGTTTAGCAAGTTTCAGACTGTTAACCCGGGGTGTCCGCTATCCGAGCCGCATACCCTCTGACCGATTGCTATACGACAAGATATTCGCGCAGCCTTGTGTTTTTGTTTTTGCAGTTGTAAACTGCGCTGACGAAGCACTGAAAGTGTTCTTCTACTCCCTTGTTTTCTCGCGTTGCCGGATACTTTTGCAGTCGTGAACTGCTCTGTCTTAGGGGACCGCTGATAATTTATGTTCATAGCAGTGACACATTGTAGCCTACAACAACGAGTAAAAAGAGTGCGTGTAGAATCATATGCACAGGGACGCCGGAGAATGGAGCCATAGCGAGGGCAGCATTTCCCCCTCTGTCCTTTCAAAAGAGGGGCAACGGGGGCGGAGGTGCCTTTTCATCATAGGTGCAGGAGTAGGCAAATTTTTGGGGTGCGAAGAATTTTGCCCAAATTTCCGCACACTTGCCCGAAAAGTTTTTTGTGAAACTTTTGCCAACAAATTTACTTCCACAAGATCATGAACACCTCTTTTTTGATAACCTCCAGAAAAAGGTTTTCATGTGTTTTTATGTAAACCTTGGGCGCCATTTTTTGAAGTCAAACAACGTTAGGCGCCATTTTTACCCGGATTTTCAGGGCTTTTGCCAAGATTTTCAGCAAATCAAAACTTTTGGGGGTGCGCTTGCAACCCCTGCATCCCCACCTCCAACACTACTGCTTTTCATAGCAATATCTGGATAACTTCATGGTTTGACATGATCGACTTGAAACAAATTTAATGCAGCTATTCCGGCACCCAGAAAATTCAGAATGATTTTCTATAATTTTCGTTATTATTTTGAGGTCAGCAATGTTCATGGACAGAAACAAACATAATTGGTAACGATTTTTTTATAAGTTTCCACTGTCCTCAACTGTTTTACTACCCCCTTCCCTTTTGTATAGGGGGGCTTGACATTCTGAAATGATCATAAAACCTCCACCGACTTATAGTGCTTCATAATTCAATTTGGGGTAGCTTGGAGCTTTGTTTGGGGGGGAAAGCCCACAAAAACCCAACGTGGCGGCGGGACTGCTTCCATACCGCTGCTCTGGCGTCCCTGAATACGCATGCTGTGTCAACAAACTTCGCCAACACGTTGGTTTGCAAACGTGAATATGACGTCATATTGTGACGTCACAAACAGCGTATATCCAGTAACAATGACCACTTTACGCCACTGCTCAATACCATAAATTGGGAGGGGGGCATCCAATCAAGCAGTCGCCCCAGGCATCCCCAGATCTCTGCACACCACTGTTTAAGAGCAAAGTTATTTAAAAGCATGGCCGTGACGATCGTGATAAATAAAAGACCACAATGTAGAGAAGTTGTTTTTCACATTTTTCGTTAAGGTAGCAATAGTAGCGTTGCTTTCAATTTAATTTCATGTGATAACATCTCTAGAGCTTCACCAGTAGCTTTTTTGCTTTATTCAAACCAGGCAGACGTCAAACGTGGAATTAGGTCACGCCCTAAAGTTACAATAGGTTAAACCTTTGCATAAATTGCATAAACTAATGTGCGCCTGTTCGTATTTCAGCCTATTTTGGTTAAAAAAAGTTATCCTATTCTTCCTTTAGCTCCTCACACGTGGAAACATTTCCCAGCTTTTTCTCCGACACAAGTTCGGTCGCACGATTTTCTTTTCAAGACTATTGTGACGAAAGCTCGTTGATGGGTGGCTTAAAATCAGAACAGTTCATGAAACGGATTCGCCGAAAATCGCTGAACGGATTCGCCAAAAATAATTGAAAATCCGAATCTTCTTTTCCGGAAACCCATCCAAAATATAATATAGATCACGGTTTCTTAATTGGGGTCCATGAATCCCTAAAGCAGCGTTTCTTAACTTTTTTCTACCTCAGCACCCTTTTGGTCACGCTTAAGCAGTCCAGCTCCCCCTACCATTGGCTAACACCTTTTGGCTAACATTTCGATCACTACCACGATCATTGAAACGTAATTTGAAATATTTATTGCAACGTTTCTTCTTGAAGGGTGAGTAACTTTAATTAGAATGTACTAGGGGTCCGTGACCCACAAATGTTCCATAAACGCTGATATAGATGAACCACACTAAGCAAAGTAATCACCCATTACCATGGGCGCAATTTTGTTTTAAAATGGGGGGGGACAGCTTGATGTAAAACCAATATAGTAATCGGGACGATTCGGAAGTGAAGCGTTGTAAATAAGATTACCAATCTTGGTTTTTAGAGGTGTTTTCAAAGCAACACTAATCACGCTTTGCTTTATCCCTACAAATGATTTAAAAATTAATAGCCTAAACTTAATTTTGTTGTTGGACATGGTACTGTAGTTCAGCTTGGCTGCACTACTGTCAGACTATGATACAAACACGCACAGCAATATGTAGTAGAACACATGCATTGGGTTTTATCAGAGCTGTCAGTTGGAGTGCACAAAACGGTGAATCCCCTTGGTCGCACGTGCATATCACTCTAAGTAGGACACAACGAGTTTCATGCATTTTATGAGAAGCGTGGGTTACAGCACGATTTGATGTCTTGTTTAAGTTTTCCCTTTAAGTCCCGTGTGCGCCACTTTTCTTGTAAAACTTTGCAATCCTATAACTCGCCAGGCGATTGAGCTAGAGAGCTGTTCAAACCCTCTACGGATTCAGCAAGTCTTGTAGTCAAAATCGAAAAAAACAATTTTTGGTTTCGGTGGGGGTTTGCTGGAGGTGACGTCACAAAGAGGACATGCTTTGGAAAAGTAGGCCACCTTTGGTTGGCTCTGGGCCCCAACCCATTGACCCATTCTTTTGGCTCAAAGTTTTGTTGAAAACTAGGTGAAAATCCGCGTCTATAGAGCCCTTGATTGACTTGCTAGCACATCTGTGGCCAAAATTATGGGCCAAAAACCCAGTTTTGGGCCTAATTTGTAACTTTTCAGAAAAACCATAATTTTCCCTTTCAGGCCAAACTTTGGCCGGCCATAACTCGGCAGCAAATAGAGCTAGAGAGCTGTTCAAACCATGTAATGACTAGTGGCTTCGTGTAGTTTAGAATAAAAAAACATTTTTTAAATTTGGATGGGGGTTTTTGGGCCAATGGGCTCATGATGGGGGTCTGTTTTTTGGTTAATTATATGACGTCATCATCCGATCCCACGCGTCAATATTGTGACTCGCAGTTTCTAGCGTTTCTGGTTCAAAAGTTATGCCAAAAATATTCCAAATATGTCAGGAATTCCCAAGGGCGGTCAGAGGATTTCCCATATTAATATTCTACCATTTTTTCCATAACTCATCAACCAGAAATGCGAAAAAGTCCATCAAACCCTCTAAAACCTCGTACTATAGTCTAGAATGCATTTAAATCTCGCGCGGTTTCGCGCCGCTGATTCTGCGCACTCCCACGGGCCGTTGACGTCACGGATTATTTATAGAAACCTGTCAAAACATGTCAAAACAACCTGTGGTTTTGTAAACATAGCCAGAAAGGCCGAAATCGCACTGCGAAAATTTTTTTTTTCAGCCTAAACTACAAGTCTTTCCCCATTCAGAACGGATTTGAACAGCTCTCTAGCTCGATCCGCTGGCGAGTGATGGCCATTTAGAAAATGGATGTGTTCCAACCCAAATGGAGGTTTGTGGATGCAGAAATTTTCACCAATTTTCTTTTTTTGGCCATAATTTCGGCTACAGATATGCTAAAAAGTCATTCAAGGCCTCTAAAAACGCGGATTTTGGCCTAGTTTCCGAAAAAATCTTGCGCCATAATAATGGCCCAATGGGTTGGAGCCCAGGGCCAGGTAAAGATAGCCAGAAACACCTCCACTTGTGACGTTTCCCCCCGAAAACCCCCCACTAAAAACAAAAACATTTTTTTTCGATTTCGACTACAAGACTTTCTGAATCCGTAGAGGGTTTGAACAGCTCTCTAGCTCAATCGGCTGGCGATTTATATGATTGCAAAGCTCTGCAAGAAACGTGGTTTTCGCGGGACTGAAAGGTCGTTGAAAAGACGACAAATTGCAAGATACGGTATACTGTATATATTGCAAGGTATGGTGGCTAAATATTTTTCTTGCGCATTTCTGCTCTTTAAACATGCTACAAATCTTTAGCTACTGGGCATCATGCATGCAACCCCACCCATAGCCAAATCTCCATTGATATCCTCTTACAGCAGCAAAAAATGTTTGGCCAAAATTAGCGTAGCCTACTTCACAAAATCATTTACAATTTATTTTTACTGCTGATGGGTGGAGGATGTATCCTTTACATCTCCCCTTGTCAGCCCCTGCATGCTCTTGTGTACCCTGTAGATTGTTTGTCTAATAGCCTTTCCCAACATCAATCAAACTCCCAAGCAGAATTATCCAAGCCAACTAGAGAAGATTTCAAGATATCCAAAAGGAAACGAACCAGAAGTCTTTCTGAATACATACCCATATACCAATCCAGCCTACAATGTGATTTCTGTAAACCTAATCATCTGCTGACCAGACCCGTATTTAAGGGAAGGGCTTCACCCCCTGGAAAAACTTTCTCTACCCTGAAAAAATGTCTTGGACATATTGTATGCATAACCATTGTTTTCGTACATGCTATCGATGTAAAATTTGGGCCTCCGTCAGAAAATTCTTCTCCCCCCCCGGTGTCCCAAGCTGGTTACGGGTCTGCTGATGACTGTTGGTCTGCTGATGACCTTGTGACTTCTGTCAGTTATGCCACTCAGCTCAGTCTTATAAAAATCAAAATTTTCAGGTTTAACATCAAATTTTATTAGGCGAAATTAATCTCAAAAGTTTTATTCTAGATAGAGTTATAGGCTACATGCATAACGACACGAAAATATATTTAAGATTAAAACAGAAATCAAAATGAACAACGGTGAATTGGCAAATAGTACCACGTTTCACCTGAAATAACACGAACAGAATGTCCAGCAAAACTAGGTGTTACGTAGGCTCATAGATTGCGGAACCTGGTGGGCCGCGTAGGTCTAGGCTCCCCCACTTTTTTCTGGGAGGGCATGGCCTTCCCACTTTTAAATTTCGAATTTTGCATAAATAAGTTTAAGTAACACAATTGGTATTGGGTCCATTGTTAAAGTAAATTGTTTTTGTGTGAGACTAAGAACAACTATGTTTGTAAAGCCACATCAGTGACCCACACCAAACGAATCTATCGCAATTTATTGCGTAAGGAAACTAGTTTCGTTGCGTAAGGAAACTAGTACGAACGCGATCTGGGTTCGTTGAACAGTGTTGTAGCTGTGTTTAGTGGAAGAGTTGCAATTATGCTAAATTTTTGTAATCTTCAATTTTAGTAATCTTAAATTTTTGTAAAAATTTTTGTAATCTTCAATTTCAGTAATTTTGAGTTTTGGTCTTAGCAACAGTGCGTAATTTTTTCTTTTTGTTTCATATGTCGACTTTTGCGCAGGACTGAAGATGTGTAACACACGAAACTAGTTTCCTTACGCAATAAATTGCGATAGATTCGCTTGGTGTGGGTCACTGATGTGGCTTTACAAACATTGCTGAATGATAAGTACAAGCTTGAATCATTGCAAGGAGATGGGAGCAGAACCAGGCAGGCGATCCCTCAAAATGTCCGCTGAAAAGCTAGGGCCTGTAATTGTTGCTAAGAACAACTAGTTACATTTATGTGTTCAAGTCAGTGTTGTGTATGATAGATACGGTGTTGTGTAGATAGGGATTGTTGAGGGCTTATCAAATTTTGAATAAAATTGCTTGAACATGCTGAGAAAAGTTAATGACGTTATATTTCAGTGCTTGTGACGTCACAGTTACCAATTCAAATCACAAAAATATTCTAGCTTTTTGACGTGCACTTGTGCCCCCCACTTTTAAAATAGTTCCGCCACCCATGCGTAGGCTACCTGTAAAGCAAATGTTTCGCACTTGGATGAAAACATTGCTGCATTGTAGGTATAAATATCTTTTGAATTTGTTGGTCACCCTTGTCGTGACATACAAGAAATAAAGCTAAATGTATAAGCTATCTTTAATTCCTAGTCAAGTCATTAAGTTTTGAGCTACAGGACAATATATAGCCTAGCTAGATCAATACTTCTCTAAAGTTTTGATGGAATTCCTCTTACTAATGGTTGCAGACACTCTTTTGCAAAACTGCCCATCCTAAAACTAAGTCTCCACAATAGTGCTGCTGTTTGTCTTCGGCAAAAACTTCGCAGAGGTTTGTCTGAAAATGTAACTTTCTAACATTATACACTTGCATCTAAATTTTATGCTGTCTGTTTCTGAATACGTGACAACCAACGTTACAGTAAAGCCAGTTAGCCAACGTTTTTGCATGAAACAAATCACGGCTGTACAGTGGTCTCTCACGTGTGCAGCTATTAAACTTCATTGTTTCAAGACAGTGATCTTTCTTACAGTAAACCACACTGGATAAATGTCGGACGGAGGCAGTTAGCAATCTTTTGCGGTCTCTAGAAACTTGCAAAATGCTAAAAATCATTTTTGAAGTAAAAATTTATAAAAATATCAGAATCAGTGATACCACATCAAACTCTGTTTCAACATCAGCATTGCTATGTGTAACATCTAACATGAAAAACTTTTCACACAAAACGTGATAAACGTCACATTTAATTTTGAAACCTCTCCAAATACAAACCCTAAGCGAAAAATGTGGGGGCGACATGGCATATTATGTCCCCTCGGTCTAAAAAAGTGGGGGGACTCGTCCCCCGTGTTCCCCACGAAATTGCGCTCATGCCCATTACCTGCGCAGACGTTGGCAACGTTTCTCGCGGGGATATCGCACTGAGCCCGCTGGTGTGGGAAAGTTGCAGTCGATGATTGGTTCCAGCGAGGGCGGGGACATTGTTCGCCACCAATGGGCGGCTGAGCAAAGCCCAAGTGCACAACTTTTTGTTGCCCAACAAACAAAACATCAAGTTTCTTCTCCGATGTAGTTGCACAGGGTTGCTGTTGATGCTCCATGTGCCACGCTATAATGTATTTGATGCCTCATTAGATTCTCGAACACAAACCGCAGGTGCGGCTTAGTAGGCCTTTAAAGGGGGCGGATCCAGGGGAGAGCGATTGGGGCGATCGCCCTACCTCAAATCTGCGAAAGTAACGTTATTCACCATGATTTTGTGCAATTCGGAAAACAACATACCAAAACTAATTCCGAATAAGTCTTTCGTCATGTTCGAAATGTCTCATTGCTCGCGACATAAGGACGTTCTGTTGGCCATTGTCTTGTCACACGCAGCAGGGTTGTAAAGTATACTTCATCTCTCTTACAGCAGCGAAGCCGTTATGAGACGGCTGCCAAATATTACAGAACCCCCTCTAACGATCCAGCTGGATCCACGCATGGGCCTTTTAAAGCATGTCGTCTTAAAGCTTTTGAGCTTTTTGATATGATCACTTTAACAAATTTGAAGATTTGGGCGAGATGTACTAGCATAAAATCGATTGAAGCAAAATTGCGCAATATGCACAAATTAACTTCGTAAATTTTTCATTAAAGGCTTTTTTTTGGTTTACGTACACACACGATATATGGAATCTTTTACAAAAACACTCTTTTCAAAGTCTTCATGGAACTGATTCTATACAATACAACGCAAAATGGATGGATTATTTGATATGCTTCAGGTTCCGGTATGTTTCATGAAATAGGTTGCCACAAACCAAGTTCTTGGCAATGACTTCATGAATAAATACTAGCAGAACATTTCCAGTAGTTCGTAGAACAACTTGCATCTCGAACCAACATAGGCTACCTCTGCAGTATTGACAAGGTTCTCTTCTTGTCGCGAGAAGCGAAGAAGACTCTCGTATCCTTGTGTGGGACGAGGGTCCACAAGAGGCATCTGACCCCTGTAAGTAAAAAAGTTTCTTCAACAGAAAGTACAAATGTCAATCCAATAATGTTGCGTTACTATTGAGGATTAAATCACCGAACAACTAAGAACTAACTAACATTGATTTCTTTCCAAATCTGAGTTCATCTGAGTTCATCGCGCTGCGCAACAGGGCGGCAGAACCGTCGCCAGAAAGTCGTCCTGAGGGGGCTTTACGTTTGTGCGGAGGGGCTTTACGTTCGTGCATGGGGGGCTTGACATTCAAATTTGACAAAAATCCCACTAATTTATAGTGTATCATATTTCATTTTGGTGGGCTTGGAGCTTTGTTTGGTGGGGCTAAGCCCACCAAAGCTCCCCCGTGGCGAGGGACTGCAGGGCGGGCTTGTTTTAAACATTCCACTCTTACATCGAACATCCCTCGGTGCGGTTCAACGCAATGAACGTCTGCAGGTGGGCGTGGGTAAAAGTCATCCTTTTCAGCAGCCCGCCCTTGCATCGAAGAGCCTGTTGTTGTGCAGGCCGCCTTGCACTCTGCGTGCCCGCCGAAATTGGATTTTTGTAGTTGGAAACATAACCTTCCAGTCCGCTGGCCCTCCTTTTAGTGTTACCCATTTTCGAAGTATTGCAATAGTGCGTTCCAACTTGAAATTCAGCAACTCATACTGTACCGCAGTAAGCGAAAGCGACATGCCAACACGTCGATGGTTTCAATTTCGTTGTCAACCGTTCGTTTCCAATTGTGGTATGTTGAGGTTTACTGTCAACGCTGTTCCAGTGCGAGACCATGATTGTTGGAGGAGGGGGAAAAGGGGAAGCCAAGGCCCCCTGGATGTTAAAATTTGACACTTTACTATTCAATTTTTAGCAAAAAAGGTTGTTTTCTTAGTTTTCAAGTGGGTTAAATCTTTGGCACTCTCCTGGAAAAATCTTTGGCTACCCCTGGAAAAATCCACCATTTGCCACCCCCTGAAAAAAATCCTTCCGACGCCCATATGCGAGTGGTAATGTCAGTGAGGCGTTGTTGAATTTGTTAAGCGTCCAGTCGTTCCAAGACATCTCAACGCGCGCTGTCTGTGCATCTCAACATACTTAATCTAAAGAAATAAACACGACCAGTAACCATGGGCGTCGGAAAGGGGGGCAGGGGTGCCAGGATACCCCTGGAGTTTGAAATTTGATATTTTCCTATTAACGTTTAGTAGAAAATATTTTTATCCTGGTTTCGAGTTGGTAAAATGAAAATTTCGACGTGAGCAACACAATGCAATTTGGTCACTTCACTGGGAATACTATAGTGCTCCCACACCCACTGCAGTCTAATTGATCTTTTCAGTTGGGAGTGGTTTGGAGTAGGCCTACCGGTCGACCACCAACTCTCGAAACAACCTACTCCGCACACTCTGCATCGGTTCCCATGCACACCTCTGTATCGGTTCCCATGCACACCTCTGTATCGGTTCCCATGCACACCTCTGTATCGGTTCCCATGCACACCTCTGTATCGGTTCCCATGCACACCTCTGCAGGGCTATAAAAAGTAATTCCTTCCAAGTTTATAATTCATTGATTTCAACGTGTTTTCAACAAAAATGTTCGGCAAAAGCTTACTCGGCTATCCATTCCCGAGGACATAGCTCGAAAATTCGACCACCTACTTGCCCAAAGACAACAGTAAAACGTTTGCTTTACTTGAGGCTGGAAAAAATACTCCACCTGCGTACGACCCCGCACAAATAAAGACTGGAACTCACCATGTTGAAAGAATGGACAAGTACAACACGTCTCACTCAATAAAGTTATAACCAAACATCCGTCGACTCGGATTGCTAGCCTTTGCGTTTGAAATCGTCACTAAGAAAAATTCTTACCATCTATTGCTCATCATGTACAACGCATCGGATTGCGGTAAGTTGGGTTTCTTGCTGACGAACAAAGGATAAGGCGACGAGGCAAGAAAGGAATTTCTACCCAAGTTCGACGTCGCAGCTACTGTTGTTGCAAAAGTCTTTGGAGTGGTGAGATGGGTCGCGCTGCCCAAATCATTTGCTGGTGTCGTTGCAGCAGTTGTGGTAGGCGATGAAGGAGTTGAGAGATGTGAAATATCTGATTGCGCAGGTTTGTCAAACTCGGAGCTTATTGCACGACCACCCTTCGGGGTTGCAGCAGAGATCACTTTTTTCGTGGCAGTTTCTTGATTGGGACTTTGAAATATAGCGCCAACAATATCTTTGACCGAAACTTGGACATCCCAAGCTGATGCTGGCGTAGATAGATCCGAGGTTACTGTGTCACTTGCGGTATGAGTGGCTGCGGTCCTCACACTCGACGTAGCTTCTTCAGAACTGCTGGGGTTTTCCGTGGTAGGCTGAATGAAAAAGGTAATGCGAAAAACTGCTATAAGTCTGTCTTCGTAAAAGTGAAAATGAAAAATAGCCAAGGAATCCAAGACAGAGTATCGGCCTAAGCCAGGGGTCTCCAAACGTCTTTGTCAGAGGGCCACATAAGGTATTACACAAAAGTTCGAGGGTCGGACATCTTGCGTAATGTGATTGTTCTGCGATATGTTACACTCCACCAAATCAACAAACGTTTCGTAAATACAGTATATTATTTTTTCATATTGGACATAATGTCTTTACGGCTGGATGAAATCGCTTCGCGGGCCGGACGGAACGGCTGCGCGGGCCGTAGTGTGAAGACCCCTGGCATAAGCAATCGGCGGAAATACCAGCTCAAACGTTTTATGAAAAACTGATTGGCCCTAGCAGAGATCCAATTCCAACATATTGGATTTGAGACTTCATGACAAAAGACCAACTGCACTGCTAAAACTGTCACTCCAAACTGTGGCATTGGGTTAATTCAGATTCGGTCAGGCCCGTAGCCACGGGAGGCATTCGAGGCATTCGGGGACACTGACCCCCCAAACTTTTTGCCCCCCAATTTGTTTTAAACATATAATTAAAACAAAAATCTTGCCCCACTAAAATTCTATTTTGCCCCCCAAACCTTAAAACCTGGCTACGGGCCTGAATTCGGTAATCATGGATTCGGTTGATTGAGAATCGGCTATTATGCACAGGATAAATGCTAAATGTACACATGCAAAACCACAGTTAACATTTAATTTTAAGGACAACTCAGATCAGTGCAAAATTACACGAAAAAAAAAGAAATCTAATGAAACTCAACAAAACAGAGGGTGTCTCGTCTGTTTCTGGATAAAAAAAAACGACAAGCAGACAGACTCGTCATTTTTCCAAGAAAGACCTTTGGCGCCCGGGAGGTTCTAAATGATGCATAATATTGGAGTTCGTGATACAAGATGACCATGAAAATCCATCTTAATGGACAAGATCATTCTAAACGATCACATTAGGCCGCATGATCAGAGGTAACCGAAGCGATATCCGTAAATGACGAGCGAGCAAAGCTTAAGCTGTGCGTGTCATCCATACATCAGTGGCGGTTGTACTGTACGTGAGGCAAAGAAGTGCACCCGGCCATGGGCATCGGAAAGGAGGGCAGGAGGGGCCTTACCCCCTTGGATTTTGAAAATTTCAGCAAAAAAAGTTGTTTTCTTAGTTTCAAGATAAAAAAAAAATTTCACCACTTTTGCCCATCCCCCTACAAAAAATGTTGAAAAATTCCCAAGTGGCCCCCTCTGGAAAATTCTTCCGACGCCCATGTACCCGGCATAGTCTTCATTATGGCGTTTTTGTTGTCCTTCCGGTTCCTCGTTCAACGCATTCTTTGCTTTACAAAGTGATTGAACATTGTGCTTGATTCATACCCTAATCTGCACTTTTCATTCTTGAAACATAGAAACGGCGCTAACGAGTAGTTCATTCAGCTCTAAGGATGCTACGACTGGTTTACCGTTTTCGATGGCGCGTTGATGAAGCACCAATCTCCCTTTTCATCTGTTTTCTGGTAACAGCAACCTCTCGCCAAGCACTCCGACTCAGTGATTCCGTTCCCACCGCAAGCAACCCGCTCTGCTGCTTTTATTTGATTGCATAACGTCACGAACGTCTTCTCTATTGCTGTAAAATAACGGAGGCGTGAAGTATTGATATCACAGTAGTTGCTTAACATGGCAGCAAATAGAAAGTCTTTCTAACGGCAATTCAGGTTGTAACCATGGAGTTAAGCCGAAAAACAACATAACAATTTTTGAATATGAAAACTATTTACAAAACGTGTAAATTTAAACAAACTTTTCGATTTTCGCAACGATATTTGGTAAATCGTGAAAGTGCTATCACCTCTCATATTTCGAGCTGGCCGCAGCCCAAGCTTAGATTGATAATAATGCTAGATTATTTGCAACATCTGTCATGGATGATTTCTTTTAATTGTCTGCAAAACAATGTTGTCCACCTTCAACGTTTTTGCATAGGACGAAACCACTGACTTACGAGGTCTTTTCTCAGCTATTACAACATACTGTATAACTGTATATGTTAGCGTTATGTGAACACGAACGTAATAATCTTATCAGCAAACGACACGCAGACTGTGCAGCAACATCTTAGACCTGTCATTAATAATCATGTCTACGTTTGTCACCAAAACGTTCTCAGCAATCTTTATAAGCAATCGTCTGTTTGTCAGGTCTTGTAGGATACTTTGTTAGCTTTCATCGAAATCATAATGTGGTTTGGCCCCTATTCCAGTTTCGGATCAAAACAAAGTAAGTTGAAAATGCTTCATACGCTTCAGCAAATCAATTGCATTTTGTATATTCTAAACTTTGATCATTTTAAACTGAAAAAAAACTTTTACGCAAATAATGTGAGGTTGCAAGACTCCAACGGTGGGTGAAAAAATCATAGGCAGAACAAAACTACTTTTTTCCAAACAGGTAGTGGTGTTCTTCTCTGTCACTTCCCAGCAGCAATTCGCTTTGATGCAGTTCTGCCTGCTCTTCCAACTGTCTTTTTTCGTACATTTCGTCCTTTCACCGAGATGAATTTTCGAGCAAATCGGGTTCCCGCACGCGTTATCTACACAAAATTTTCAAGATCAGTCACTACTTTATGCAATCTTTTGCGATGTTGGGACTGCCATCACTCAAAACACTTATATTTGTGCATTCAACAAAATTGTAAGGGACAACTCAAGCACAAACTCATGATTATCTTAGGAGCGGAGAGCAGTTATATCAGTCGCTGTCTTTTGACCAATCATCAGCTTTATTCAAAACTAAGGCTTTGAAATACCGTTCACACCGGCGCCGCAATCATAGATGTTTGAATGGCGCTTTGGTTTCAAATTTTTATCCAAGGTCGCTACAATACGATACGAGGTCCCTTGGAAATCCCAGCAAAGTCTTTGTTTTCCGGTTTATGCAGCAAAGACAAAAAATGAAAACTGTCATTTTTGGTGTGTGCTCATCAAAACTTCAGGATAATCAAAATTTCAAAAACTTTACGAACGATTCTGACCGCTTTACAAACTGTAAACAAAATGCTATGTTTGTTGTGAGACCCAACCACCGCAGTGCCTCCGACGGTTTCGGGTAAGCCACCTGCTTGGTGCAGCTCATCGCTGATGTAGACGTATACAAGATTGGAATATTGAGAGGCAGTCTTCAGAAACGCAGTAAATAGAACATTAGCATTGCACTTCTGCAGTGGATGTATAACTGACTTCGCATTTTCGTGCATAATGAATGCATGCATCACCCGCTTTGTGTTTCTTTTCAGCGAAAGCTGATTTCAACTGCTTTTTCACCAACCAGCACGATGCGTACAAGTTGACATGACACTTCGCGACAAAGTGGGCAATCTGTGAAATTCGTTAAGTCCTTAATGTCGGGTACCTTTTCCGAAGAGAGAGACCTCAGCTACGGTAGTTCGGTCAGGTGTCCAGAATATGCCAGGAAAGATTGGCGAGGTGATTCGTGCAGGCTGCATCCACGGCAATGCGGCCAAAAGGTCCACCAAGGACCAGGTGGCGTGGTTACCAGAACCGTCACCAGAAAGTCTACAATAGGGGGGATTTACGTTTGTGCACGGGGCAGGTCCGTAACCAGCTTGGGATACCAGGGGTGGCGAAGAGTTTCCTGAAAGGGGCCCAATTTTTTAACTATGTCCAATAGTTTTCACCTATGCTCAAAATGTTTTTCCAGGGGGAGCGAAAATTTTTCGAAAAATTTTCGCCCCCCTACTCCCTTCCTGGTCACGGGCCTGGCAGGGGGGATTGACATTCTAAAATTTTACAAAAACTACACTGATTAGTAGTATTTCATATTTCAATTTGGGAGAGCTTAGAGCTTTGTTTCGGGGGTCTGAGCCCATCAAACCCCCATGGCGACGGGACTGGTGTTTACATCTCCAACCTTGCTTGGTCCTGTCTTGGTATTAAGCCAGCAAAACTGCCAGAGGATGTCGAAAACTGTGAGATATTTCGAGTCCCCCAGATTTTCTGACCCCTCGGGCCTCCTCAGAGGAAACGAGGGTTTGAAAATTAACGAATAAATGAATCCATTTCATGTACGAAAATTCACTGAAGATGTTGAAGCAACATAAAAACACGGAAGTGTTTCTTTAAAAAACTGCTCTTTCTGCTATACATGCTACTTCGTAGCAATTGCCAGCAGGTTTAGTTTCAACAAGCCTTTCCTTACTTGCTGACGCTTCGCTTGCCTTTTCAATTAGCCTCCAACCTACTTGTATTCTGGTTCTGTGGCGGGATTCTATTATTTACTCACCGTTTTCCTCGCAGGTTTTCTGGTTAATGCCGAAACCATTGTTCCTTGTTCTACATTTTCACTGCACTAGTTTGTTTGTTTTTTGTTGATACAATACATTAATGTACTGTACCACCAGTGGCGTACGCAGAAAATTTTCATGGGGGGTTTCATTCAGTGGCATAGGGTAGTCATTTGTATTTGTTGTGCGCTGTTTGTGACGTCACAATTTGACGTCATAGTCCTGTTGCCAAACCAACGTTTTAGCGAAGTTCGTTGACATAATATGCACGTTTTGCTATACATCCACTCTCCTTATTTTATGTGTCATTGCACTGAATATAACCTATTAGCGCTCCAAGTTAGGCTATCGGAG
>Ga0210059_1003080_pt1 | contig 26539 bp, 13 predicted proteins | sample Ectturendosymbi2_FD_188042 | JGI IMG/M metagenome (GOLD analysis project Ga0210059, IMG submission 188042) | Ecteinascidia turbinata endosymbiont from Florida, USA - Sample 2 (SPAdes) (version 2) | ecosystem: Host-associated > Tunicates > Ascidians > Unclassified | place: Key West, Florida... | reverse complement strand
AAAAGACAATATGGTTTTAGAGAAAATCACTCAACAGAGCTAGCCATTACAACTATTTATGATGAACTACTCAAAAACTTTGATAATAAATTAATAACATGTTCCTTATTTCTAGACCTATCAAAATCATTTGACTGCTGTGACCATGAAATTTTACTTGATAAACTTTATCACTATGGTATCAGAGGTGTTTCTCATAAACTATTCTCAAATTTTCTGCGCAAAAGAATGCAGTGCACTAAGCTAGGGGCATTTTAATCTTCATACAAAAGAATATCTTGTGGGGTCTCCCAGGGTAGTGTTATTTCACCTTTGCTCTTCCTTATTTACATTAACGATATCATAAAAGCTTCCTCTTTCCATACTACTTTATTTGCTGATGATATTAATCTCCATATGTCAAATTCCTGTTCTAATGTTCTTCAGACAACTTTTAACCTTGAACTATGTAACATTGACCAGTGGCTAAGAGCCAACAAGCTTTCTCTTAACTACAATAAGACTAATTTTATGCTATTAACTTCTCGAAAACACAATCCTGCCTCATTTAAAGTTACCATAAATAACCACACCATTTCCCCTGAAGACAACCTAAAATACCTAGGTGTCCTTCTTGACAATAAGTTAAGCTGGAAACCTCATGCACAAAGAGTAAAAACTCAGCTATCAAGAGCTTGTGGAATTCTATCCAAACTTAAACATTGTACATCACCACCTGTACTGAAAGTTGTCTATAACTCATTAATCCATCCATACCTTAATTACTCAGTCCTCAATTGGGGACGTGCTTCATATGTAACCATTCAGCCTCTCATTAAGCTCCAAAATAAAGCTATAAAAATAATAAATCCAACTAACATGGGATCACTAGAAGACCATTTCCAGCACTTAAACATCTTATGCCTTCCCAAAATATATAGCTTTTCAGTAGGCAAATTCATGCACTGTTGTCATAATAAACTGCTTCCAAATCATTTTGATGAATATTTTATTCCACTCAGCTCATTTCCTTAACACTCCACAAGACTAGCAACCTCTAAAAACCTGTTTTTACCTAGAGTTAAGTCTTCCTCAGGAAAATGTTCTCTTAAATTTATTGGCCCAAAAGTTTGGTTTTCAATATCAGACGATATTAAACTTTCAACCACCTTTACCTTTAAATGGCAACTTACGAAACACCTCCTACATGAAAAAAATTCCCAACTATGAACTTTAGCAACATTTCATTTGTCCAACAAACTACTGTGAATTCTAGTATTCTGTAACTCTGTTTTATTTTTTATGTGTATTTGCTTCTTTTTATGTGTATTTGCTTTTTCGTATTTTCTGTGTGCATATTCTATGCTTTTCGGCATGAAGTACGCTTTTAGTTTTTTCTATTATGCTTTGTTTTCTTTTGAACCTCATTAATACGTTTTTGTAACTTTTTTACTTTTTATATTACTATTTTTTAATTTCTTTGTATTGCTAAAAATACTCTAACCACACCAATTTCCCTCACTTAAATTCGATCCACTCATCTATGTACATAGGCATGCGCTTTCATCTATACATTTTCTTCACCATGTTCTGCGTTCATTCGTTTTCTGTTTTCTTTTCATCATGCTTATTTGATCTCCAACTGTTGTTTCTCAACACTTCTCAAAAAGTGATAAACGGGGTTGGTTGACCAGATGACTGCCACGGTCTTTCGCCACTCCTATATGACACAGCGCCCGTCTTTATTTACACCGATCAGCTATTATGCCATTGTGTTTTCATTTGCTCTAATTTTCGCTAATGGTTGGTTTACTGCATGCGATGGCTTTTGTGATGCTTCTGCTTATTGGCTGAGTCATATGAAACAATAAACCATTACCATTGTTTTTCAGTAGGTTGTTGTTATGGAGCGTTTTTCGGAGTATTTTCCAGTTATTTAAGGCTTTAGCATAACCGTCCACATCCGGATTAACCATAATTTCTCACGTTTTTTCTGAGTGTTGGCTAGTGGGACCCCAAGAGTGGTCAGTGGGTCTTTTTCAGCTACGTTTTCTCATTAGCTCAAACATCTAGATTCGCCACTCTTTGTGTGGAGAGTTATTGTCTGTAGAAACAGAAATGATTTAACAAAAGGTCAGCTTCTCTCGAAATCCATGGGTTTGCTTTGTCCGAATGCTAGCTAGCCACGTACAGCTCAATAACCTGATCAAGGTAAATAAAAAGTGATGGCACGTAAGACCTGTGAGGCTGATAATAATGTCAAAACCACGAGTGCTCTGATGAGCTGCAGCAAAAATGGCGTTTTTATCCAATCTGTAACTTTTCTTTTTATAAAAGAGAGGCAGTTATTTTAGCATCTGCATTTCTATTTATAAATTCCGAACATGGCCTGTTACTAATTTTCTCGTACTAACTTTACACACAAGTGCTGCTGTTTTCTTCAACCAATCTGCAGTCGCTTGTACTGCTTTAACTAACGCGGTGTTTTAGTGCAGTTACGGTTTAATTTATAGGACCTATCCACATAAACCTTCCAATCTACTAACGCATCTGTCGTCAAAAGTTTCTAAATCGTTGAGCCTTGACATTTTTGAAAACTACAGGGCCAATCTCTCTACTTTTTCCTTAATGCGCAGAATTACACACGCGTTTTTTGAGCAATCGTTTATCAGGCTACATAGGTGGTTTCTAAAGGTTTCATTGCATATTTAAAACTTCGATTTGAACTACCGGTTAACTGCTACCGTTGGCTGAGCACGCGCCAACAATGCTGTTAGACCGGGTTCAATACCCGGTCGGGTCATACCGAAAACAAGGGGAACGGTGCTTGCGATCTATCCAGCCTCCGGTGGGTGCAAAGAAACGGGTTTCACTTGACGTGCTTAACTCGCTATGCAGCGTTTACTGTGAAAATGACCGCTGGTCCCGGAGTAAGTAAACGGAGATGGATGACACAGACCATTCCCGAAATGAGTGTAAATGAAATTGAAATGAACTATTTGAACAATCTGCATCTCAAACTTTATTTCATAAAGTAATGAATCTATCACTCAGGGTAAAATGCAGGGGCGTAACGACGGGGGCAAGGGGGCACGATTCCCCGGGCGCCGAATCACTGCCGGGGGCGCCGCAAATTCCCAGCAATTTCGCAAGTACTTTCTTGAGTAGAGTATATTTGGGTCCGAAAGACCTCAGGTTCGGACATGGGGGCGCCAAACTTGCTTCTTGCCCCGAGCGCCATCTAAACTCATTACGCCCCTCCATGAGAGGCAAACTCCCCTCGCCATGACATTATCCGTTTGTGGAAGGACGCGTTAAGCTTTTGTGCAAAAGCAAGAGGCGTCGACGTACGAAGTTAAAAACGGTGTGGATCGATGCTCACACGCCTATCCTGCAGCGCTAACCGTGAGTGGATTTTGCTTTTGGTCCGTTGCTAGTCGTACTGCTTGCAGTATTAACAAAGTCAAAGATGTCACGGTTCCGACGAAGCAGAAAATTGCGTGGAAGGTCACCTGCGGCAAAACAGCACCGTTACTAATTTACTAAATCAGAACGTCAAAGCAACTTGCAACAACGTACTGTACTTGAAAAAATATTAGGTGGCAAAAAAGTCAAATAATACTGCTGTCGCCAATAGCAATGATTTGGTTAAAAGTGTTTGTTGATGAAAAGGTTTGTAAGTTCAACAGATTGAAGCAGTCTTGGTTACGAAGATAACAAGAAGCCCCCACCATGATGAGAGAGGGTTCTTAAAATTGTTACGTTTTTGATGCATCCATTTACTTTCATACATTCGAATCAGACCTGGTTTGAAACATATCGAAGTATTGGGTCAACAAAGTACAAAATATTTAAGATTGGCTGCTACCTGAAGAACATAAATTTTGATTTGGACATAATAAACCTGATTGACCAACTAACTCAGGTTTGCTCAGATCTTATTTTTCGACTCCCAGCAATAGGGACTGCTATTGCTATATGCCTGGGATAACTTAAACGTTCCAAATTGCATGTCGCGACCGTCTTACTTTCAGAGCACTTGTATATAATCTACTTATTCTTGCCATGTGGATCGAACTTGAATTTACCTGTATTAAATAGGTTTGCCTGCATGGACGGCCCTTGAGAGGAAAAATCTGTGCTGGTTCGAGACCTGTTTTGGGCCCTCTTAGAAATTATAAATCATAACTGATGAAGAGTTTCGTTAACTTTTCAATAATATGACTAAAAATGATATGCTTTGTTTATTTTTTGCATTATAAACAGTTACCAATGTTATTAGCTGATATCAAAATGTCTCAGGCTGGTCTCCAAAAATGTACGTAACAAATGCTGCTTTGCGAATTTAACAACTAAACACAAAATTTAACATTAATAGTAGGCTATGCAGCAATTCTCACCAGCCATAGCAAAGCAAATTTAATAATTCTATATCCCTAATGCAGTAACAGAAGGACTAGAACTTAGTAAAAACTCCCTACATTGTTTCATCTTGACTAAATGTGATCATATAAATGTACAAGCATTTCATACATGACAATGAAAAAAAATCAAAATCAAATTTGCCATTTCGAATTTTTAGTAAGCCTAGGCCTACCTACAGTATATACTAACAAATAGTAGCCATATACATAAATGCATATCTAAGCGCATGCCCGAAAAGCTTTGGTATGGATTCTACTAGATTTTGGCAGTTTCTTTGGTTTACTGTCCCAGTGCCATACATGAATAATGACCTCTCTTGATTTACTGTCTCGATACCCTACCTCTATTAGTTTAGTCACGATGGGACAAACCAATTTTTGTAAGCGAGATTTTGTCATTGATCACAAATTCTCAATGGGGTTAAGATCTGGTGAGTTTCCAAGCCAATCTAGCACATTTATTTTGTGCTATCTGAAAACCGTCTTCATTTTTTTAGACGAAAGACACGGGGCAAGATCCCGTCGGAATATTCTTTCACCATCAGGAAGTGCCTTTCTCATACCTGGAATGACTTTTCTTTCAATTACGTCAATGTATTTGTCTGAATTCATTATGCCCTCAATTCGCATAAGTGAACCTATTTACGAAAATCTAAAACTACCTCAGAAATAATGCTTTGGGGGTGTTTTACTGCCTTGTTGAAATGGGCAGGACAGCGTTTCTCAAGCTTTCATGGTTTGTGGCTCCCTTTCAAAGACTCTCAACACTTATGGCCCCTGCTCATCTTTTTCAATATCACGGCAGCGCTATTTAGTAATGGCCTCTGCTTGTGGCCCCCGGAGAACTTCTCCGTGGTTCCAAGGGGATTGAAGGCCGCGGTTGAGAAACCCTGGGGAAGGAATTAACTTCACTCCCTCCTGATCCTGACAAATCTGCTGTGCTTCCCTTGAATAAAAAAATTAATTTCATCTGAAGACAGCACTTTTTTCAGTTTTCTGCAGTCCAATATTTAAGTTTTTTGCCCATTCTAATCTTACCTTCTTCATTTGTTGAGTGAAAAGCTGTTTTTAAGCGGATTCTTAGCAAAGTTTAAGCGGATTCTTAGCGAAGTTACGTCGACATGTAACACATCGTAAGAAAGGTTTTTTCACGGCGCATTTTTTGACGTTTGGATGGCAGATCTGTGACGCCATTTGTGTCGTCAGGCCTGGAAAATCCTGATTTTGGCCTAGCCAAAAAAGCAGCTTTTTTGATTAAAGACCTGTGGAGGTGAACGTTCGATTTTTTGGGGTGCATTTGTCATTTTTCGCCTTCGAAGCCCCAAATCTCCATTTTCAAACACCAAAAAATCTGAAAATCACAGAAAATTTTGAAATTCACGTCTTACAACATCCCGCCAATTTTCAAGTGAAAATAATTAGAGGAAAAATGTTATGGCAATTTGAAATATAAATTATTGACAAAACATTGACAATAAGTTGACGAAATCTTTATTAAAATGTTTGGCTCATTTTTGTTTATGTAGGATTTTTAGCATTGGTTCGAATGGTGCACTCTAAGAAACAGTATTGGCGAAGGTTTTGGCGCAAAAAGTCGTTTTTTTCCAATTTTCTAAAAAATGCATGCTTTCACCCAAAAATTGTTCTCCTCGAAACAATGATGAGTGCCCTTTTTTGGTATTTGCGGTTAGTTGTGGTCCTTGCAAGCAGTTCAAGTAAAACAAACGTTTCGAAAGAGCTAACAAGTAAGTGTGAAACCGATTTCTTAAAGATGTCCGGAAATTGCCAAAAATCACTTCCGTAAACCAGAAAACTGTGTTTTTCTCAAATCCTTCAAACGTAAACGTATCTTTTTCAGGGGCTAATGGGAAAGGTCGCTCGAAAACGTGTTTTGCAAGGTGTTGCTTGCCGACTTGGCTTCCGTGGTTCGCGAGTTATCGCAAAAAAAGCGCCGAAAAGCCGATATATCATTTTCTGCGGTCCTTAAAGAGTTTGCACAAGAATGTATAAATAAAAATATACCAAACAAAAAGTTCATGGACAATTGCCCATATCAATTTTGAACTGTGAGGTTCATGGGCCCTGGTTCGGCGCACCGGCTGCACTCTCATCTGACGTGGCCTGCCTGTATGCATATTTAACACTATTGTTAGCAGATTATAAAGAACCAACTCAAAAGAATGGTCTATTGCAGTTAACCGATATGCTTCATTTCATTTTTTCTTGTGAAACCACCATCCACACGCAACGTCGAACGTTGTGTATAAGTTACTAATAGGGTTGCCAGATGGCCGGTATTTTACTGCACATTTGCAGTGGCTGATAAGAGGCCGGTATTTTTAAAATCTGTGCCTGCAGCCGGTATTATGAAAATTAATTTTTGAAGCAACTGCAAAAAGAACTAATACAGAAGATATTCACTTGAGGAATTGATATACTACAGTAATATTGGAGTTTGATAAAAATTTTTTGATAGTTTAGGAAAACCTCCGTTCATATTAAACACTGCAATTATCGTTTATTATTTAAAATAGGTTAGTTTGCTAATTCTCAGCTAGGGTTACGCAAAGTCTGCTCACAAAGCAAACGCTTATACACTGTTTGAAAAATTTTCAAAACAATATTGTGGGTGCTTCATGAAATTGAAGAAAGAATAACACTAAAAATAAATACATTGTCAAAATAGCGTTCTTTTTAAAAAATGTTATTCGAGAATCCCGTGCAACTAAATATGCACTTACGAATTATACGACACAGCCTGGATCTGTCATTCTTGAAAAAATGGCCGATATTTTTACAAAACGCGTCTGGCAGGCAACCCTAGTTACTAAAGATGTCGATCGCAACACATATTTCTTCGTTAATAATCACAGTACCAAGCATCTCGTGGCAAAGCTTCTTCCACATCCAATGCCCAACGCACCGCAAGTCAAGATCTGCAAAAGTGCTGAAGATTATTGCTCTGCTGATTGGTACCATCTTCCAAAACTTTCATAAACAATAAGTTACCAGCCGTGCGTTGCAGGTTGAAAACAATAATTCATAAATGCAACATAATTTGAATGTATTAGGGCTCAGGTTCAAATCCGGTTTATTTCCATTAAAGCTTCATGGATCAAGTTTGAAGTACAGTAACATTGAAGAAATAAAGCAGACTTACTAATCCTCCCCACCAGAGATAAGCACCGTTGGGCAAATGAGTAGTTAATCCTCCGTAGGTCAGCATAAGCAAAATTTGTCCCGACTGAAAAAAATACTGCTGTATTTTAGGTTTTTACCAGATTTACTCGTGAACATCAAAAACCTTCGTCGTGTGGCGTAACAAAAGGCCAGGTTTTTTTTAAGGTGTATTAGGGACCCGATTCGGGTTCCTAGAATTGAAAATCGGGTCCTTAGAATCTGCAAATTATTGTTGTGGTTAAAATTAACCCCAACATGTTGCGACAGTAAAATAATGACACATGGAAGAAAGAACTCTTCTGTTGTTTCAGAAAGAACTGGAGAAAACACTCACGTTGTGTGAAACAGACATTTGATATCGTACGAACAGTATGTGAATGAATTGTTGACGTGTATCATTATTGACTCGTATCGTAGTGCCACGTAACGATGCTGACAATGCAAAAACGCACTTAGGAAATGGACTTTGACTCACAAGTTTACGAACAAAAAGTAGGACCTAGTGTTGTTAATATGGTGCCCATAAACCATATGCAAGAGTAAAAGGAGAAGCTCGAATCAAAAGAAACAACGTGGCAAAGTCAAGGGGGCAATGCTGAATGTAAACAGGTTTCAACCAGACCTAACTAGTTTAGGCCACAGTATAAGAACAGGAAAACATGACGTATGGCAGTAATGCAGCCATACTAACGTCAAACGAACTTTGGACCTATGACGTAATGGTCACAGATTTGGTCACAGATTTGGTCACAGATTTGGTCACTAACATGGTCACGGAAGTGGTCACAATTGTGGTCACAGATGGTGAGGGTAATGCAATATAAATGTATGTATATAAAGTCCTCCCTGAATTTACACCAAGGCAGTTGAGTCTTTTGGCTTCAACCGGCAAGGCGAACTTGTGGGGTCTGGCAAATTCGTGAACCAGAATACGCTTGTAGCCGAACCAAGTCTAAATTACCTAACCTTCCAGGCACGAAGGATAGGACTTTTGAGGCCACGGGTAGTAATGGTGGTCCTATACAAGTTTGGATTTAGTTCGGGATGTATTCTGATACTAGTGCCAGGTCTCTCTTCAAGTCAAAAACGTAAGTACAAAGCTCCGTAATATGTTTCTAGTGGATAAAGTCTTGTCAAAATTCTACTTAATTTTGGACTTGTAGAAAAATTCAATAAAAACTAAAAAAGGAAACAAAGTTCTGCCAAAATTTTTCATGAGTTCATACTTAGAAAAATCCCGTATAGAGGGGGGTCCAAATGAATAGGTGTCATTTGTTTGTGTCTTTCATGTTTTTCATGTACATGGTTGTGTTGGATGTCAGAGTCATAATGCGTACCTTGATGGTTAATAAACATTGTTATCCCTTATGTGGTATCAGTGGTCCTGTTGCTGGCAGCTAAGGTCAGCAACATTGACTGCAGCCATAGTGTTGTTGTCTCTAAAAGGACAAGCCTCGAGATCCCACGAAACATGAAATCTTAAGTGATATTAACGCTAAAAACCTAAAGCGTTACGGTAACTTGTTTGCACATCTGAGTTCTTCGTGGACAAGGGGTTTGAGCTAGGGCATTTTTAGGTCCGCGGGGAGCGTCGGCCGTCAAATTATCAACGGGTTCCTAGAATCTGCAAATTATCAACGGGTTCCTAGAATCAGAGAAAATCGGGTCCCTCGAATCAGAGAAATCGTGTCCCTACTGGTCCGTACCGGGTACCTAACATTTTCCATAAAATAACACTGCACAAGGCCAAGGGACCTCGGCCATGTTCTCCGCAAGAGCATAGCAAAAACAGAGTATTAGCAACAATCCACAGAAGTTTCAAACGTGTGACATATCAGGTATTTGACTGAACAACTGATTAGTTTTTGTGCGGAACCGCAGAAACTCACAGTTAACTACATTTGGATGTACAGTCGTTGGAGTCAAGCTTGAACATTTGCGTTTTTTTGAAAATATGTGTTTTTACAAAAAAGAAACACTCAAATAAAAGCGTTTCGTTAAACTTCAAGATGAATGTCGGTCGATATGATGTTATTTTGAGGAACCTACACAAGAATAGGTGATCTCTTCGAGAAAATTCTGAAGCAAATGGCCCAGGCAATGGTTGCAATCAGTGATTCTCTCCGTAATCAGTAAACTAAACTTCGCATTCCCTAGAGTGACAGGGAAGGGCGTAGCCAGGGCATCAGAAGCAGGATGAGCTCTGTAGTCCGCGTGAACAGTGACGGATTTACGCATAGGCCAAGTAGGCCATGGCCTGGGGCTCCGCGTTTTCAGAGCCCCGCGCGACTCCCTCCTAAGACGAATCGTCATCAACTTAAAATTTGCGAAACTGCGCAGAGGCATAACTTCAAAATTTACTTTGAAACGAGCGAAATGCAGACGCCTAGACTCTTATCAGTGCAGTAAAAACACGATAATATTGTTTGCTACGCAGTATGAGAATGACAATGCTGCTTTTCATGGGAGTTTTGCAGTGTCTGGCGGTCTTGCTTTGTTGCGAACTTTTTGTCAGTGGAAGATTGAACACCAAGTAAGAAAGTTCCGTGTGAAAGGCTTAATATGGAGGAACACGGTTGGCCGCGAGAGAGATGCAGGCTGTCTGAATGAAAGTGATTACAAGCGGTAGCGTAACCAGCCAGCGCAAAAATTTTGGGGGAATCAAATACTTTGACTTCAAGCAAACAAGAGGATTCTGTTCGAGACACTGCCTGTCAAAACACAAAGTGACAAGATATGCTAAAAATTTGGAAGGGACGTGGCCCCTTTGGCCCTTCATGGCTACGCCTTTGGTTACAAGAAAAGAATGAAAAAGAAAGAAGGCTACTTGATGTCCAATCTTCCACGAACACAAAGTTCGCAACAACGTAAGACGGCCTGACACTGCAGAACTCCGTTGAAAAACAATATTGTCACTACTGCTATGTTGGGTTGTTACCAACTAGATTGCCCGCAAACAGAGCTTGCTTGCTGAAGCTTTAGATGTGGATGTTAGTTAAATCAGATAAAACAGTTTCTTGCGAGTTTTACTTGGAAAAACGTGTCTACATTGGGCTTACATCATATGGTTAGTTAAGGGTGTTGCAACAGTACTGTTTGCTGTGAAAAACATGTCTTCATGCTGTTTATCATCAGCCTATCATAGCATAGAGCAGTGGTTCTTACACTTTCATGAGCCGTGGCCCGCTTCAAAAGATTCTCAACACTTGTGGCCCCCTGCTCATCACTAAAAATACCTAGTTTTGTTTTTAACGGCTTTCCATCAATTTTTTAGAACTATATTTTCCCAAGACAAAAACTCAGTATCTTCGTAATTCAGAAATTTTATGTTTTCTAGGGCAGGACGCACCAAACTCTCTTCACTACTTACAACCACTTTTACAACAGTTGATGCTTCTCAGATTTAAAAACCGTATAACCACAAATCAGGCGCGTAGCCAGGGGGGGCAACGTGGGCAATTGCCCCCACCCATTTCCGAAAGAAGCACTAACAATTTTCAGGGTGATCAACCTCTTGATGTGTAAGCAAAAGAACTTCAACTTTTATTCTACTTCAACTTTTAGGCGAACCTGATCAAAGCAGTATGGTTTACTAATTGCCCATGATCAATCAAACATTGTGCATAGAGAGAAAATGCTGGAAAATTCATGCGATGGCTGACCTTAAGGTTTTAGCTCCGTGTGAAAGTTGGCGATAATGAAATACAAACTTGTATATACGCGCTTGTAATCACTAACCGAAAGTAAAAAAATAAGGAGTAACATTTTTCGCAGCTATTTCTGGCGCACCAACTTGCTGTATCACACCTAATGGTAATGTAAACTTCATTTCAAGACCATCGCAAAATTCCTCTCTGATCAAGCTGGCATGCTACAAATACCGTATATTTTGCCCTTGACTACAGCATCAGCCGTAACTTTAAATGAACATCGCAGATTTTTGTTTTTGTACAGTTTTGCAACTAAATGCGTGAATATGGCGGTGACATGATGTACACATTGTATGCCTTGAAGCTGAAGCCTTGGCTAAGAAGCAATTCCGTTTCAATGTCTTTTTTTATTACGCAATTAGACCATAGACACTCTTCAGCACCAATAACATTTGTTCTAGATATTTAATCGTGATGGCATGTAGACCTGCTCTGACGGTTCAGTCACAAATATGTAGTCTTAACGGTTTCATCAATGATCTCCCATTAGCTTGCCGGCAAGTAAAAAAACAATTTTGTCAATAATCAGAGTCCGACCTGTGCATAGTCTGAAAGTGTTTCAACTTTCATCTGCTGTTAATTGCCACCCTATCCTACGGTAAATTTTAAAGCATTCAGCTGCAACACGACGAGTCAGTAGAAAAATGTAACGAAAGTAGAAAGATGCTTTTTATTTTGTAAGTGTTGACACTGCCATTTACATACAGATAGCTTGCATTCTGTTTTCTCGGTTAAGCGTATGTGACCGAAATGAAACTAAATTAAATTTTTTTCTAGTCGATTGGATTTTGTTATTTTAAACACTAATGGATTTAAAGAAAGACTTTCGACCGCTTAGTTCCCAAACGTTTTTGAGCATGACCCAACTCTGAGTTTGTTGAACACCTCGTGATCCAACCCTCAAACAGCGTATGAAAAAACAATGATTTTATGGATTATTTTTGCGGCAAGTGGCTAAGTTCGTTTCTAATGTTAGCAGACACAGACAAGCAGTGGTAACGCTGAAAATATACATCGCAGGTTTGGATCGCCTCTGCGCGACCCATTTTTTGACCCTTCTCCACCCTTCATTGGGTTTTGATCCATACTTTGGGAACAACTGGGTTAGATCAACTAACCAACCGTTGTCTTAGCTGCGGCGACAAGTAGGCCTATTTCTTAACTTGTTGTAAAGCCGTGTTATTAAATCGATTGTGACTTCGTTTTCGCAAATATATAACCGCTTTCGCACTTTGCGTAGATTGAGTGGGTCAGATTTAGGCAGCTTTGTTTAGTGGGCATATATAACTTTCCCCAATTAAAAAATTGTCTTTATAATATCAGTGAATTTTATTGTTAATTCTGAAAAGCTAGATGGATAATACCTGATCGTTTATGTGAAGCAGGCTTAGTGCAAGAAGCGTACAAAAATGCTACCACAGTCACATTTCAAAGCGTTTAATGACATAAAATCCAAACATTTTTCAAACGCGCTGAGGGGCTCTAGCATTTACATTATAGACTGCATACGTCAACCAGTCGCTAAGAACTGGACAAGTTCCATACGCAAGTTTTACATGCGCGCGAGTTTTGTAGACCTACTTCTGGAATGGGTGTCTTAACGCAGTCGCACTCGGCTTCGATTGTGTTGGTGTTCATCAGAAGCGTGTAAATAAAAAAGCGCGATCACCATGGCGACCACGATGACTTCTTGATCAACTGCACTATTAGCTGAAAAGAACATACTCTAGATCTCGCACTTATAGCATCATGATTTTCACGAACGCTTTCGCAAGAAAGTTTTACGAGCAAATTGGGGCTTTCTTTCAAAGTAGAAACTTGAAAATTTACTAAAAACGTTTAAAACTTGTCATGTCAATGAAAGCAGGCTTTCTATTTGTCGGCAGAAATCTGAACAGAATTATTCAGAAAAAGAAGTACCAGAAAAAGGCACGTTTTATGGATGATGCTTTGAAACGAGGGCTATTTTATATTTGAATGTTGAGACTTGCTTATTGTTTGTCCCCCCTATCAAAATTTCTGGCTACGCGCTTGCCACAGATTACAACTTTCGACAATAACCTGTCGTCACAACAACAAATTACTACGATATAGCGCGGATTTCCCGTCTTTATCCGCAACTAACTCTGACCTTGAGTTAACTCTAATCATCATTACAGACCTTCCGTCAGTTCCCATAGCACGTTTCGACTCTAACCCTTCTGAATAGTGAAGTATGAAATTTCGGTGGTATGCATATAAAGCGAGCAAAATTTGCCAGATATTACCAGACGCACTATTACGTGAGAAAGGGAGTTAGTTATAAATATAATTGCAGAGAATACTAATACGGACTAGCGAATTCAGACGTTCGTGCCAAAGTTGTAAACACGATGCGTCACAATATGCAGCTTGCTTTCACAAGATTCCATTACTATTTACAGAGACTATCATTTTAGTTATGTAATGCTACAAATTTAAACAAAGCTACGAAGCACCGGATAATTCAAGAACGTTCCAGAAAAATGCGCCGCCGAACGTCACAAGAGAGGTCTACGACGTCATAATGAAAACAACAAATTAAGTTTAACTGGCGAATACTAATATATCGTGACACTTGGGTTATGCAATGTTACGGCAAAGCTACCTAGTAAAGGCATCTGCTCGTGGCCCCCAGAGAACCGCTCCGTGACCCCCAAGCGGGATCGAGGGCCCCACTTGAGAAACCCTGGCGTAGAGGATTAAAACACTATATTTTGTATTGCTTGGAAAATGACAACTTAAAAACGGCATGAATAAACCCTGTGTCCACTGAATGGATTGTGCATGTTTGGTCCATAAAACATGTGGTTACTGTAACGAAGGAGTTTACGTACAGTTAATCAAATCGATAAGACGATATTTTCGATGGCGCAACATGGTCCCGCATGAAAATGTATATATCCGAAAAATAAACCCACAAAAAACGCTAGAAATCACGGTAAATTTAACGAAGAGAACTTCTGAACTACACAAAAGAGCTATAAATTACAAGAAAAGATCGCATGGCCATTTGTTTTTGAGAAGAATGTAGGAAAGTCTTTAATCTCTGTTGAAGTTTTAAAGCAATCGTAGAATCAAAGGCGGTTCAACAAAAGATAGATTTTAAGATATAGCTAAATAGGTCACACCTGCGTGGGATCCCAATAGCTAAGATGGCCTAGCGGACACATGGGCCATTGTAGCAACATCACGTCACTTTTTATGAATTTTTCTTTCAATGCATGAACAAAGCGAGGTATCCATGTTTTTTATCACCCCAGTCAAAATGTCTGGCTACACTACTGCTCTAAGCCTTTTTATAAAGCACATTTGAAACCGTTACTACAGGCAGCCGCACTAGCACAAGCAATTGTATCCATGAAGAAGAAGGCAAATATATAATTATCTGCATCAACTGACACCATTTGCCACCAACATATCCAACAGCTAACAGTATATCACAAAGTTTTTTTCGTGCCTTCAGGCAAACGGAGTTATCAATAAGTTTTTGACAATTTAGCATGGCCTTAAATTAACATCAGGTTCTATCGCAAGACCGCCAGACACTGCAGAACTGCAATTAAAAGCAGTGTTGTAATTCGTCTATTGCGTATATCGTGTTGTTACTGTACTGATAAGAACTTTCACATTTGCATTTTCGCTCGTTTTGAAGTAAATTATGAAGTCATGCCTCTGCGCACTTTACCTAATTTTCTGTTAGTAATGAGTCGCCATAGGAAAGAGTTCCGCGGGGCCCCAAAAGTGCGGGGGCCTAGGCCATGGCCTATTTAGCCTATGCGTAAATCCCTCACTGGTTCAAATGCTTTCTAATGAAATAGTTTCACTTTCACGAAGAAACAGCCCAAGATTTCAGCTAAGACGTTTTTGCTGTTGATAGATAAAACCTGCTATTTTCGTTGCTAGGAAACATACGCGCATGAGAAAGGGAACAGCTGCTTTCCAGAGATGTGGAAAATATCATAATCATCCCATATTACTTTTAGGGCACACGAAACAATTCCAGGCCAGTGGCGATTGACACTCAGGACAGAGGTAAAGAGACACATTAAGTGCAATGGTCACCAATATGGTGCCCGCGGGCTTAGGGGGCACCAGGTCGCCCGCAAGAACTACGTCGTTGGTCTTCGGGCCTGTTCTAAAATAACAATATTTTGACGATCATGATCAATATCTTCACACAGATAAGGAGTTTCCAACCTTTTTTGCTCCTGCACCCCCAAACAGTTTTTTTCTGACCTTGAACACCCTGCAATTCATAATCAAGAAGTGGCTTTCAAACGTTTAGAAAAGAATTTATGATTTGTAATATGTAAAGAAAATCAAACATATGGACAAGAAACGATGACACAGATTAACATTTGAATAAACTCTGCTGTACAAAAATAATAATCACTTGCTTGGAATGTGTGCATGATAATAATAAGAAAGGCTGGGTATAATCCATTGCAAAAGAGAACAAAAATCTACAAGAGAGTAATAAATAGATCAGTGTCCTGTCATTATAACGTACGCTTCTTGCACCCCCTGTAATGGTTTCGCATCCCTAGTTGGGAACCACTGACGTAGATAAATATTAGCAATTATTAATAATAACACAATTAAAGGTGAATTGGGCAATTTTTTATTTCCGAAGTGTGCATCAAACTGGTAGTCCTTCGCATTAATCACTACCCAAGAAGTAGCCCTCAGTTTCAAAAGGTTGGTGACTCCTGCATTAGCGGTTCAGGGAAATCATGAGAGACTTTCAGGGAACGTCAATGTCAATTGCTGTTAGCGCCAAGGGCGAAAGCATGAGGGCCATGAAAGTATTGCATACATCATAACGCAACGCATGCTCTCTAAAAGTTTGTTACTTTCAGCAGTTGCTGCTTGAAAGACTTCTTTCTATGGAGACAAAAACATCCGCAACACTTCCTTGATAAAAAAAAGGTGCAACTTGATGTCGCTGCAGTTCGTGGAGTATTGCAGAGTCAATTGGCGGAAAGAAAACTTTTGCGCGAAGCACTTGGAAACTTGATAATGTTCTTATTGCCAGCGTCTTAAACCGTAGTTTGGAGATCTCAAAGCGTGCTGGAAAAGGCGGTTGTCAGCCGTCTAGAATCTACCAACTGTTGCATGATGCAGTAACAAAGCTGGTTGACATACTATACGTTTGCTTAGATTTCTAAAATGAAAACTTTGTCGGCTTTCACATTAAACCGATATGCCTTGAACTTTCTATGGTGAAAGTGCAGTATGACAACGCCTGAAAAATTCCGCCACCACAAAGAAATCAAAATACTGCCAAAATGAAAACTTGTGAAAACCATTGGTTATTGCTTTTGCGATACCAAAGCTTTTCTTACTCCAACCATAGACAAAACGGCCTTGTAGTGCTGAAGCGCAGGATTGAAGATCGTCCGACTCTGCACCGTCGCTGGTTCCGACACTTCGTCCTCCTCTGGCATTTTTTCTTCAGTTTTCAAAAGATGTGAATTATAGCTGTTCGCTCTTTCTTGACTGTTGCTGCAGATATGCTCTGAACTACTGTGTTCACGGCGTAACGAACTAAAGCAAAAAAACCCTTAACGAAGAACACAATCGCATTCCCATTAGATTTAATTCCTTCCAATGCTAAAAAATTTAATATTGTTTTAAAATATAAATTTTTATTGGTCAAAAAAGTAAAGCATTAAAAATATTATTAAAAATTATTTATAATGAAATTACCACATTACGTCTTGCTGAGGTATTTTTCATGTGTTTTGGCTTTTAGTTACTTCTGTTGTTTACAGCAGCAAGTTTTGGTTTTTCCCGGCATGATATAGGTTTCTTAAATTTACACTTGTAAGCAGAAACCGGTTGTTTTCCGACTTTTTTCTACAAACGAGTATGTTTTTTTAAGTCACATCCCGTTTTCAGACACAGGTCCCACTGCCGCCGCCATCAAGTGATTTTCCGAAGGTGTCATGGATAACTTTGGTTAAAACATTACCTAGCCTTTGTTGAGAAAATCGCTGAAATACATTGTTGTCTTATTAAGCAAAACAATAAAGCATCATCATTCACTGTTACCCTGTTTCACGTTCAAACTCTTGTGGCTGAAACGCCTGATCTGCATAATCAATTTCAACAAAATCACCAGGAGATGTAGATTATACTACTGTCATAGAGCATAGGCTTATTTCCTCTTTTTCCAACTTAGTTGCTTTTCCCATTTCAAGCACAACCTCCACATCTGTCCCAGGTTCATGCTCTGTGCTTAATGAAAATAAACGGCTATATGTGTTTTTTTCTAAATTGTTCTCGAATGCGGTACCTCAACCAAAATAATGAAGAAATTAAGCTGTTTTTTGTTTTAAGCGGTCGAGTTATTTTTGACGGAGATATTCACGTTGCAAAACTTGTAAACAGTGGATTATGAGCGAAACAGCATAGTAGGTTTTAACTACTCATCTTGAATGTAAGTTCAACCGCATAAAACGCATTCATTGACCTGTTTACGTCTTCGCTACAACTGCTTTTTCGTATCGAAAATCTAATGTGATCAAGAAAATTACACAGAAACTCGTGAACAAAGCTTGTTGCTAACAGAACCTTGATCGTTCAAAGTCAGTCGATCTGGTTGCAAGACAAGTACGCCATGAAAGATTGCAATGTGAACGGCGAGAACGGAAATGTAGATTCGCAACCAAATATTTGTTTACCATCTTTTCTTGCAGTTCATGTAAGGAAGTAATTGACTCAATAATATAGCGGAAGGCACCCAAAAATAGGTTTCTGACTATTGGATGCAATCGCCTTTTCCTCTCAAGCCAGCAGTGCTATACTTAGCACATATCGCAGTTGACAGAAACCACATGGCGTCCTAAAGGAGTTTTCCTCTGGAAGAGAGGTCCCCAAAATGTCCCTACACAGTCCCTGCTGTGAGAAGTTTTTTAAGTTGAGAGATCGAATGTCAAGGCCCTAAAAGGAATTCTTGTTACAAAGAAATTGCACCTTCACTCTTATTTTCTGTAATTACGCGTGTGTTCCTCTACGTAAGAAAAGCAGCAGTTTTTTCAAATTCTCTTGCATTTTGTTACTTCGGATATGTTGCCAGATGTTGCATCTCCAAACGGCGTTTACAGTCCAACACCTGCCCTTCTTTGCTGTTTAGCATCGGTAATGATAGGAAGGGCGAAACATTTGTCCTAGTAGTGAATAAACGACAAATCAGACTGAAAACGTGTTTAAGGCATCAATGACAGTGGGGCTCCGCAAAATCGAGAAAAGTGCGAAAACTGAATTAAAACGAATGAAGACCTGTAATAAAATTGGTATAAGTAATGAAAGTTGATCATAGTGTTTTGTTCCCTGGTCATGGTGCATTTAAGGGTTGTCTTCGCACATTTACCACTAATGTTGCAGCCATAGGCGTACGGGAAGGCATTTTACTGGGGGGGCGGAAAAAATTTGCCCTGAAAATAACAATTTGCCTTGAAACTAACTTTTTTAGTTTAATTCGAATGGAGCCTGAAACCTCTAGTAAATCTGTTCTATACAGTTGAATTCGTTTATAACGGCTTCGGCTGTAACGTCAATTCGCCTATGGCGTTACATTTTGTTCGGTCCCGATGGCATCTTTTACATGTATTTCAATTAGCTTATAACGTCAATTCCGCAATAGCTTTCTCTATGCAATCCCCCTAGAGGTGCCCTTATAGGCAAATTCTGTAGTTCCCTTGCTTGTTAACTCAAGGGAGTGAAGTTCCTTGCGTTTTGTGTTCTCCCAGACAAGAAACTTTACGGTAATTGCCTTTACTGATGCAAATATGTACGCGACTTCAATGGCGCAACGCAAACGTTATAAGCGACGGTTCCGGATCGAAGGGTCTGACTCCCTACACCTGCCTGTGTTATCGTTGCTGTGCGCTTGAGCATGGCACTTAAAGACGCGCACGGCGCACTCAAGGGGCCAAGCAATCTGCACGTCCGTGCGGCTCTGCACCTCGGAAAATGAAACGCGCACTCAAAATGCATGTGCTAGTGTGCCTATACGAATTGTATCGTATTCGTATACTATGATTGTAGCATGTACTGTACGATGTTCCTATAAATGTAACCTGTAAAACACTTTCCAAGTACTTTATACAAGTATTGTCATTTGTGACACTGGCCCATATTGCACAAACCGCCACCAGGGTTGGTCCAAATTACACACTGCATTCACGAAACTAACTTCAAAATTTTCCTACCTCAGCCAGTTAGCTAAAATTTTATGTTAAGACCAATGCTGCAACAGATAACAGAAGAGTTCTAAAAAAGCACGAAAAACCTGCATTAAAAAAACAGGGACTTGGTCCAGATCAAAGTCATTATAACCAGTTACGACTTTGGTCTATACTACACACTACACTAGCCCAAATTACACGGATTGCTCCCAAGTGAATATACACTGAATACACTGTATTGAAAATATTTTCGCTGTTCAGGATTTTTGAGCAACTTGCGCTTGCCCTGAAAAACAGACTTTGCCCTGATATTTTTCACTGCATTAGACATATTTTTTACCATTCACAGGATATTTGAGCAACTTTGTGCTTGCCCTGAAAAACAGAGTGTGCCTTGAAATTTTTCACTCTATTGAATATATTTATATTCAGGAATTTTGAGCAACTTGTGCTTGCCCTGAAAAACAGAGTGTGCACTAAATTTGTATTGAACATATAGTTTTTACCATTCAGAATTTTGAACAACTAGTGCTTGCACTGAAAAAGAGAGTTTGCCCTGAAAATTGTCACTGCATTGGACATGTTTTTTACCATTCACAGGATAGTTTAGCAACTTTGTGCTGGCTCTGAAAACCGAGTTTGCCTTGAAAATTTTCACTGTATTGAATATGCTATTTACATTCAGGATTTTTGTGCAACTTGCGCTTGCCCTGAAAGACAGAGTGTGCCCTGAATTCACTGTATTGAATGTATATTTTTTAATATTCAGAATTTTGAACAACTTGCGAGTTTGCCCTGAATTTTTCAAGCCGGGGGGGGCTGCCGCGCCCCCCCCCGCCTCCTACGCCACTGGTTACAGCTAACGCAATGCACTTTTGACCTCTGTCGGGCAATAAAATCATTACCACTGCCAAATGTTTTTTGCAAAATTCTAACTGCATGTCTGTGGCGACAAAACGTTGTGTATACCAGACACTAAGCAGGGTTACCAGTCTAGAGCAAGAGTGGGTAAACTACGGCCCGTGAGGGAATTTTGTGCGGCCTGCAGGGCAGCCATACGTACATAGATAGTATGTACATGCAGTACATGCTGCATAACTGAAGTAGACAAATGTAGTATATGGGGCTCCTGTAGCAATAAAGTTTTCAATGTGGCCTCCGTAGAAAATGTTTGCTCATCTCTGGTCTAGAGCGAAGACCTTGCCTGGGGCCTTCATTTTTTGAAAGTAATAAGCACATATAACAACAAATTAATTAATTGAGCCTCTTGGGGATATGTTGAAGTAATACGGTGTTATTACTTCAACATAGCGCAGCAAAAGTGAGTTGCAACATTGTTGTTGCTGCCATGTGCCTCACAAGCCAAAAGCTAGGGTGAAAGAATGTACTGAATTTGAAATGCACGGAAGTGAACAGGTTTGATGAATACGATGCAAAATGCGCACGAGAGACTTAGGCTGTGAAAAACTTGGAAAGACTCGTAAAAACGTTAAGGTTTGTACTGACCTAAGAATATTTATGAAAAGGTAATGACATGGATGCGACATTTCCCACCCCAAAAGTATCAAAGTTGAAGGGTAAGGTTCTTACTGGTCATAGGATGAAGAAACTTGTTATGCACCATCGCCTTGTATTCAAATGGCTTTTAATGGCAATAAGCGCAGAAAATTCAATATGTTTTAGGTGCCAGTTTCGCGAGTGGCTATTGTCCTAGGTGACAGGTGGCTATTGTCCTAGGTGACAGGTGGCTATTGTCCTAGGTGACAGTTGACTGTTGTCCTAGGTGACAGGTGGCTATTGTACTAGGTGACAGGTGGCTATTGTCCTAGGTGACAGGTGGCTATTGTCCTAGGTGACAGGTGGCTGTTGTACTGGAACCGCGCGCCGCAGACCACTCATGACACTCCAAAAGTACAAAAAAGCGAGTATAATGAACCTGAAATATAGTACAATACAGCTCTCAGCATCTGATCATTTGCCTGTTGAAAAATTAAAAAACTGTTTTCTTACAGTTCTTATCGAATTTAGTCATTACTTTACTGCAAAGTAAATTTTTTAAGTTTGGCAAAGTTTTGCAGTGCAAAAATTCGTAAAACGTACTATGTCCAAGTCATCAGGATCAGGTTTAATTGATATTGTTGGCAGCGATGAATACAGGAGAGATATCTTGAACTCCACGAAGAAAGCAAGGACATCTAGGAGTTCTAGATATCCCTGGAAGAAAGCAAGCGTGTTTAGGATTTGCATCGAGGCGTTCCGTTGCAAACATCTTCTTGCATGAAGACGCTATTTCGACGTTACGATATACAACGTACCAGGGCGTCACGAAACTTGCTGTGTTGATGTCATCGAATTGTAAAAGCTTTCCTGCGAAAACGAATTGATCAATAAAAAGGCAATATGTAGGCCAGAAACAATAAGCTTAGCACGATTGCGCTCGCCCATTAAAAACGGAGCACTGTAGGTTACCTCGTTGAATCTAATTAGATTCAACGAGGTACCTAATGCAATCAGCTTAAGGTCTTTTAAAGTGCTGCGTGAGGCATGCATGCAGCCTTCAAATGGTCACAGAATGTTTATGGCCCACCAACTCCATTTGAATTTTTTCGCCGAATTTTCGGATCAGTTTACTTCGTTTATAAATGGCAATTTTTGCAGCGATTTGCAAGTGAACTAAAATTTTAAAGCTCTGCGTGTTCATTTTCTGCAAAAGTAAACGTCGATAATTTTTTCCGTGTTTTGAATTAATAACTGGTCAAAAATATGTCCGAAATCAAAAGTGAAAAATTGAAATTCAAAGATCTTTTTGACTGAACTTGCCTTCAACCGTTTAAATATGTTATGCTTCCCGAATTTGGTCGAAAACATGTGCATCCCTGATTCTGTACAAGAGAAACCTACATTCTCAACTTGTTGAATTTTTTTATCTATTTCGAGTATCGGAAAGGCTGGGTTGCTGCGTTCAAGTCATCTTTCTAGACTAGACAGATATCAAGAAATTTTAATAGAAGCTCCGCTTTTTTGTGTATAAATGCAATGAAAGCAGTTTGTTGAAACCAAACATATTTGTGGAAATCCGGTGTTTTCGGCAACAAACCTAACTTCGGCCTCTTTAGTTGTAATATCAGCAGCTAAGAAACTCATATAAATGTGGAGCACTAGTTTTCTTTCTTATTGTTTGCACATCTGAATTTTCAGACTTCTTAACTTGTTACAACGTTGTGAATATTTGAATGATAAGCCTTGCTTCAAACCATGGGTGAGGTGTTGTGCATACTTTGCGTTGAGCCTGATTTGCCGATAAGCAATTAGGTATATTCCCCTACATCAAAATGATTTGTCGCTGATCAAGCTTTCATACCCATTGTCCATGATCCTGAATATTTGCAGAAAAACAAGAAACAGTAAAGATTTGGTCTGCGGTGGAATTTTAAATTCACAGGGCTCTCTGTCATAGCACCAGCGTTTTACCAATGAAAGTAATACCCAGCAGGGCATACGACAAGGGTTACAAGAAAAACATTGTGCCCGGGCGCGGCAGTTACTGGGATCCGGTAGCAGATCGGTAGCCACGGGGGTAAATTCGGGGCAGTGCCCCCAATAATTTTGTGCCTTACATTTTTTCCCAGAAAAATTTATGTTGAAGTTGTTATACATAAAAAAAAAAATCTTTCCTGCCTAAAATGTATTTTGCTGCACCAAACCTTAAATCTTGGCTGCGGATCTATCCTGGAGGATAAAAGGTACGCATGCTAAGTTTTTCTGTATCAGACTAAAGTTATTAGCGCAAGCCAGTTGCCAGCATAACGATTAATCTATTTCTAAATCTTAGCGTATCATCCGTTTTGTTTAAATTCTGATTGCTATACAAACGAGCTACACAAATTTCGACAAGGGTTCCAGAAGCTTGGGGGTCCGGTTTCGGTCTTCGCACCGACTGGTAAAATTTCTCTGAGGTCCTGGTAATCCGCAACAAGTTGGTAACGAAACAAGTCAAAAGCTGTGTCTAAGCTAAACAGCTGTGTTCAGATTTTTGCAATACAGTTCAGAAAATCAAGTACAAAGTACAGTATATTCTGAGTTTGAATAGATACTTTGCATGGTTAAATAAAGCATTTCGTACCCCGCCTTCAATTTTTGGTAATATTTTGCAGTTATACCCCCGGGTGTGGTGCTATAAAAGAAGTGTGAGAACGCACCCAAAAAACTAGCAATTTTCAACAGTACTTTAAACTCAATATGTATTGGAGTATTCACTTTCATTACACCATAAATAAAAACATGAAAAAAGTGTGGAACCCCGTTCCCACGCATTGCCGTCCTACTACATCCCTGCGCCAGAGTTATCAGAGAAGAATTTTTGCGATGGTCTTGAAATTAAGCTTGCATCATCTTTAGGTGGGATATAACAAGCTTATACACCAGAAACAGATGTGAAAAGCGTTACTACTTGTTTTTACTTGCGGTTAATGATAATAAGTGGTTGTACAAGCAGGGCCAGATTTAGCTGATGCGAGGCCCTAGCTGGGCTAATCCAATTGTGAAGCCACCCTCTCACACTGTTACGAATTGTGGTAAATAGAAAAGCGTTAATCAATTTACACAATGTCGAAAGCGAGGTTATGGATTCATTCCAAGTACGCTCAATAAAAATGTCTAAATCCTTACTAGAGTGCCGCACAATCATTGCGTTTGATGCTGACTGCGACGCAAAAGCGTTAGTGACAGGCAGTTGTGGAAATCGTGCTTGGCTGCTGAGAAACAGACTTTTAATCTCCACAGACAAACCAACTGGAAACATCATGGCGAAATATATCACCAAACAAATAGCTTACACATTTCCATAAGTTTCACATATAATTTTCGTATCTGTCCTTCTTGATAAATTTTCCATGTCGGCACTTCACGATTTATAAATTTTGCACTGGTTTCAAGACAATTAACATTGAAACATATCACAACTGAAAGTATTAAACGAGCTTTACGTCATAAAACGCTAACAAAACCACTGTACTTCTCCAGTTCAGAAGCACTGTAATATAATTACAGTAGTTGTTACACCTTGACTTTCAGTGATACCTTACTCTAGATCAAACTTCCCAATATAAACTAGTCTCTACAAAAATCTTTTAGTTTCAGGGTCACGCATTAACTTATGTCAGTATAACCGGAATGGGACAGTTCGGCGCCGCTGTTTCGGCGATGGACGTTTCGGCGATGAAATTTGAAATGTATTTTCCCTTGGAATGTCACCAAAGTGCAAAAGTTCGCACTGCCGTTGTGAAGCGTGTAGGCGCAAGATTCGGTCTAGCACTTGTCACAATCGTACAGCAATGAGAGCTGTTTATCCAAACGTACATACACGTACAAAATCGATGCCGACAGCCAGCTGCACAACTGCGTCCGTGGAGCGCGTCTATCAAGATGGCGGTGTTATAAATATACTTACAAAATCAATGCGTAGAAGAACGATGGAATTCCAATTGCTCTGATTACTTTGTACCGTAATGTAAAAGTGAATTACTCGAAATCAATATAGGACTTCGTGCGCTGCAAACAACATCGTCAACTGCTTAATTCTAAAAAGGCTATTTTCGCGATACGGCGCTTGACTGATATTTTGTTCAGATAATGCGGACACAATTTTGAGGCTAGCTGTCGAGACTTTCAATATGAGAAGTTGTTTATAAAAATATAGTTTCAGTGAAAACGAACTCACGTTACTTGGCGTGACGTTGAGGAAGGCCTAAACGTACTTAATTTTGTCATAACCTAGTAGGTGTAAACAGCAGATAAAATTAGCCCGAATCTGCAAAACGACACGATCGTGATTGGAAACTGTCCTCTCGCCATGAAGCGAAATATCACAAAACAGCTCCTGCGTGTGCGTGGCAGTGTATGAGATTCTGACAGCATTAGAGCCGGCACTGCCAGAGGAGGAAATTCAGAAACACGAGCGTTCGAAGCAGTATCAATTTCGAGTGTTCAAAAATGTGGATTGTTTCATGTCATTGCGCAGGCGCCATTTAGACAAGGCAGTAACGTTGTTGTTTCGACATAGTACCATGCAACGTTAGAAGGAAATGCAAGCTGTTGCCTGTTCCAAAACGCCCGCATTTGAGACCTGCAGTGACAGCGAGTAGTAAAGGGGGAGGGCCAGGGTCTGGAATTGTACGGAGTTTGGAGTCGGGTCAGGGATCAGGTAGATAGGGGGGTTTCCCAACCCTCCTTCCCCCGACCTATATTTTCAATATTTTTTTGTGTTTTTGATATTTTTCGTATTTTTGCGTTATGGTAATATTTTTTTCATTTTCGCGTTAAGTTTTTCAATTTTTAATTTCAGACTTTAAGTTAACTTGTTACTTTGAGGTTTTGTCATAGCCGGCCACTTCATGCTCTAACCTGTCACTGATTGTCGAAGGCGTGCCAAGGCATGCCGCGTTTTAATCCGATATGTAAATATTCAGGCATTCAACCAAGATCACTTCACTTGAACATCATTCCATAACCATGTGGATGTTAGTATCAAAGCAAAACTCATCGACAACCTGCTAACTTCATCAGTCTCCTTTGCGTAGCATTCGCCTTTGAACGTTTATCGTGTTTTAACAAAAGCAAACAAGCAATTACTCCTTACAGTTGCTTTAACGTAAAGCGCGAACCACTTTACAGTTAGTCAGTTTCACCCCGCTCTGTAACAAAATTAATATAACCGTATCATTTTTGTAGAGCAGCATTTTAACAAAATTTGTCTGCCTTTTTACGTCATCGTTAACATTTCATATCTTACGACTTCTTTTAACGAAAGTAGCAGCCATTGCAAAGTTATTTTCAATATTAATTTCATATTTTTAAGATAGCTCGCAACCTTTCTTTAGTCTCCACACCGCTCCAACTGTGGTGAAACGGAGTGTCACGTTTTAAGCAAATACACCACCTGTGCCCCAACTTGTAACAGACTGTGTTGCAAAAGGGCATGCCCAAACGTGTCAGTTTTTAATCTTATAAACAAACATGTACGTAACGGTCGCCG
>Ga0210059_1003079_pt1 | contig 26539 bp, 16 predicted proteins | sample Ectturendosymbi2_FD_188042 | JGI IMG/M metagenome (GOLD analysis project Ga0210059, IMG submission 188042) | Ecteinascidia turbinata endosymbiont from Florida, USA - Sample 2 (SPAdes) (version 2) | ecosystem: Host-associated > Tunicates > Ascidians > Unclassified | place: Key West, Florida... | reverse complement strand
TTGCATCAGTACTTATTGAGATATTCCATGTTTTGTTATCACCACTAGTGGCGCTCCTGAGCAAAATAAACATACAAAACTTTTAATAATTTGGCTTCCTCTCAACATATTTCAAAAAGTTTTTTTTCAAATTATGTGAAAGAAGTACGGGCACCTGTTGAAATAAATATTTTCTTTGTTTATTGAACACAGCGCTCTCTAGTGGCAAAAAACATGAAAAAATGTTGTTGGCCCCTTAAAAAATAGGCCGTGTGGGGGGGTCAAATTTGGTCCGATCAATCTCAAACTTTGCAGAAGTTGTTTTTTAAGCTAACCTCACCAGTAGAAAAAAGGTAAGCTTGAAACTAGAAAGTAAAGGGGAGCTGATGCACCCTAGTGCGGGTGCAAGGCAGGACTGGGCAAGATTTCTAGAACTCCTGCAGACGCAGGGCAGGTTTAAATTTTGCAAGTGCGCAGCGGGAACGGACAAAAATTTAAACCCGCCCAGGACTCTAGTGGCAGGGATACAATATACACAACAAATGTGGTAGCAATGAAGAAAGCAGATAGAAGTTAGAAACTGATAGTGCTAGGTTGGTAGCTTGTGCAAAAACAAAGTTGTGTTTGCCTGCTACATGTCTAGAATACATTGTAGTGTTATAGCACAGCAGTATGGGAGATACTTGTTCATCATCCAAATTGCACACACAGTGCATCTGGGACATGTAACCACTAGCTTAGTAAAACTGCTACAGGTTACATTGCAATGCAAGTGATTTTGTTTGTAGATTTGTTAAAAACCCTTAGCAAAAAAGATTAGCAAGTTAATGTGCTTGGCTTAAATGCAGATTTAAAAGTCTTTTATTCAATCATGACTGATGTACAAATAATATAAATAATGCTTATTTTGCATGTTGTCTGTTGGACAAGGCTTTCAGATTGAAATATCATCTACATTGTTTTTGCTGGACTATTTTTTAGGTGATGATGTAAGCATCAGTTTTTTCTGTTTTTTTGTGTTATAAATACTTGATAGCTTGTTACTACTAAGTGACTTCAAATAACAGCTCAAAGATCAGTTTGTATACATTTTTTCATAGGTAACCTGATACTTTTGACTTAAATCATCATGTCACACTTGCAATTTTTGCCATTTGCCAGCATTGTTGAAGCTGGGTTTTGGAATTGTCTATCAGAAAAAAAGTTGGATGTCTATAAACTTGATGATTCAAGTAAACCCCTATGTGGTTTCTACACTAACTCAGATATGGATGGCCTGCCATGTAGACACAATGTTGACTATAGTGCGTTTGAATGCATTGAAGTCCCACCACCTTTGTGCTGGTTGACACATGGTATGCTTATCAATAAAAATACTATTGAAGATTTTAAAAGCTGTGACAAAAAGTTTCTTCTGGAGTATTGTGGGAATCAATTATGGATCAACATTGCTAATGGGGAAGCCATTAAGGATCCAAGTTTGCTGGTTCAGTTTATTTTGTTAAGCTTTGCTGATCTGAAGAAATACATGTTTCATTACTGGTTTGCATTTCCTGCTTTTGTGCATAATGTCCCAGTTCAAGCATTATCTTGCCAGTTGCTTTCATCGTCAACATGCTCAGGCTTTGTAAAGGCTTTCAAGACAGCATTTGACAAATTTGCTTGCAACAAACCAGCTCCTGGTTTTTTTTTGATTGGCTGCTCAGGACATCCATTCCTTGAAAGTTCCCTTGATGTTAAAGTTGAGATTATGCCACTCAGTAATTTTTCATTTGCAAAACTTCATAGCAAGTGTTTAATGTTTGGATTTAGTGACCCTTCCACCATGGAAGATTATCCTGGCTGGCCATTAAGAAATTACCTTACGCTTATTGCATATCATTGGGCTAACCAATTCAAAGACAATGTTGTTGAAATCTTATGCTATAGGGATCGAACTCTTCATGGTGTGCGAACAGTATTACACAGCTTACACTTAGAAATCAAACTGGAACCTGTTCAGGTGCAGCCAAATATAACTGGCTGGGAGAAAAACAAGAAGAACAAACTTGGACCAATGTGTGTTTGTCTTACTAACACTCTGAATCCTGTTAAACTTGCAAAGTCATCAGTAAATTTGAATTTAAAACTTATGCGGTGGCGGCTAATGCCCGAGTTGAATCTAGAAAAAATTGCGAACTGCAGATGTTTGTTGCTTGGATCTGGTACATTAGGCTGCAACATTGCTCGGGGACTGCTTGCCTGGGGAGTCAATAGTATAACATTGGTAGACAATGGTGCTGTTTCTTTTTCTAATCCTGTTCGCCAAACATTGTATGAGTTTTCAGATTGTAGCACATCTGGTGGAAGACCTAAGGCAATTGCTGCTGCTGAACGGTTGAGGAAAATATATCCTGGAGTAAATGCACATGGCATTGAGTTATCAATTCCAATGCCTGGACATCCCCATTATTCAACAGATGTTTTACGTAAAAAACTTGTGGAAGATGTCAATGTCCTGGAAAACTTAATTGATGAGCATGATGCTATATTTTTGTTAATGGATACCAGAGAAAGTAGATGGCTACCAACACTTCTTTGCACTGCTAAAAGTAAATTGGTTATCAACTCTGCTCTTGGTTTTGATTCATACCTTGTGATGAGACATGGTATACATGTACAAGCTGATGAAGCAGTCAGTTTGGGAGAGTCATTTGGCACAAATGCTACACTGAAAAAGTTAGGTTGCTACTTTTGCAATGATGTGGTTGGTCCTGGAAATTCTATTCGGGATAGAAGTTTGGACCAACAATGCACTGTGTCTCGGCCTGGCGTTTCCATGATTGCTTCAGCCCTGGCTGTAGAACTTCTTGTTTCCATTTTGCAGCACCCAGATGGTGCTGCTGCAGCTCCAGACAATGTCATGCATGCTAGTGACAGTGCATCAGCATCTGTCAACTCTCCTCTTGGCCCTGTACCTCATCAAATTAGAGGTTTCTTATCTACTAGTCAGGTTTTATACCCATCAGCAATGGCCTTTTCAAAATGCACTGCTTGTTCTGAAATTGTTTTAGATGCTTTTCAATCCAGAAAACATGAGTTTATTATGGAAGTGATTAATTCTTCCCATAAGTATCTTGAGGATTTAACAGGCCTCACCCTTTTGCACCAGCAAACTGCTATTGCTGAGCAAGATGTTTTGGAATTCAGTGATTCAGAGAGCATTTGAACCATTCAACAGAGTTGTTTAAAGCTTAACAGATTTGCATTCTGTCTTGTGTAGGGATCTATTTGTTGATTTACACATTATTTCAATGGGTTTAAATACTGCATAATTTAATTTGAATGACTTTCATGCACAAAGTCTTTGCATCTTTTAAGGCATTGCAACCGTATCAGAATGTTTGGAAGTAAAGAACATGTATATATTTATTATATAATATCATTGTCATAATCAGTACTGGAGTATGCAGCAGATTAGGTGATGTATGACTTGTGTTGTCTTTTCTACCTTTACCTTAACACATTGCAATTGTTTTAGTGTGTCATGCTTAATATTGTGTTAAGTATAATTTTTGAAAAATTGCACTTGCGAAAGTATTTATGAAGGGTCAAAATTATGTGCTTGCTTGCATAAGAATAAACATTAAAATTCATAAAGATATTACATGTTTCAAGGTGTCACCCACACCAGATGCTGGTAGTATTCTGTAAATTTTTGGAATAATTCCTTAAACATTTGAGGAAGTTTTTCAGCTTTAACATTTTCTTAAAAAATTTAGCAATCAGACTTTCTCTATAAGCAATATACGAATTTGTAATTTTTGTTTTTTGTTCTTTATTGCAGATATTTAGACATGCCTCTTTGTAAAATGGGTACAAAACTGGAATAAGTGTTCGTTTTAATAGACTGCAAAGCTTCCTTGTTTAATTATTATTATTTTGAATGCAAGCAATATGCTAAATTTTATGCATATTGAATTTATTACGTTTTTAGTATTTTATTGTTGCACTGGTTTTGGAGCTACATACAATCTTAATTGAAACAATTTCATGCAAGTGGCTGTAACCAACTACACCACTTACTTGGAGACAAAAGATTTGGTTAAAATTAAATTTAAGAAGAAATGGTTGTTGCCTACCTAACCCACTAACATGTTGAGTGCTGGTGTACGACATTCTTGTACTTTGAAATCATGCATGAGCTGCTTTTTTGAATCAATTTGCACCACCATAACTTGCCATCTGATTGAGCTGTTCAAACCCTAAAAAGATGCGAGAAGTTTTCTAGTTTAGATTTTTTAAAATTGGAAATTTTGGGATTTTTGTGGGTGTTGTAATAATGGCAGTAGCCTTAGGCACTTTTGGCTGAGGTCACCAGGCCCTAGGAACCAACGCCAAGAACCAATTTTTTGGCAAGGTTTTAGTGGAAACTACGCTATAATCCGAGTTTTTAGAACCCTCGATGACCTTTTCAGCATTTCTGGTTCAAAAATTATGGCCAAAAAAAACAAAGTTGGTTAAATTGTTTTTTTTGCCCAAATTTATTTTTTTTAGCCATAACTTCTGAACCAGAAATGCTAGATGGCCAATCAAAGACTCTATAGACTTGTATTATAACTTAGTTTCCAATAATAACTTGGGTAAAAAATTGGCTCTTGGCGTTGACGCCCAGGGCCCAGTGACCTCAGTCAAAAATGTGTAAACCACCCCCATTATGATGTCACCCACAAAAAAACAATCCAAAACTTTCCAATTTTAAAAAAATATAAACTAGAAGACTTCCCACATCTTTAGAGTGTTTGAACAGCTCTCCAGCTTAATTGGCTAATGAGTCAAGGTGGTGCAAAGCTCACCCGGGTCTTCACCTTCGGCAGTGGGTTGGTTTTACCTTTAGGACTTGCATGAACCACTTTTTTGCTGTCAATTTTGCACCACCATAACTCGTCTGCCAATTGCACTAGAGAGTTGTTGAAATGCTCAAAAGATGCGGCAAGTCTTCTAGTTTGGATTCATAAAAATTGGAAGGTTTTGGATTTCAGGTTCATTGTGGGTGACGTCATAAGTGGGGTAGGTTTTAGACCATTTTGGCTCAGGTTACCTGGCCCTGGGCACCAACAGCTAGAGGTAATTTTTTGACTCAAGTTTTTATTGGAAACTAGGCTATAATCCGAGTCTAAGTTTAGAGCCCTTGATTGGCTTTCAAGCGTTTCTGGTTCAAACTTTATGGCCTAAAACAAAATATTTAATTAATCCCTTATCAATTTTTAATTAATTATCAAATGAATTATTGATTTTATTGGAGTAAGTGTTTTTGTTAAAAGCAGGATGAAATAAAAAATGGTGATTGTTTTCGCTATATGAACGATGAAGGTTTTATAAAAATAAAATGTGGCCATTCACTAACTTCATCTTAGAATTGTTGACTTGAATGGCACTAAAACATATTTTAATAATGTATGTATTAAATCTGGCCATACGAATCAAAAGTTTTAGACTAAATTTGTATTTCTTTTGGTTATGAGTTGGACTGACAATTTCTGACAAAAAATATTTATATATGTGTTATCTCTACTTGGAATTTTACTAGAAATGTATCAGAATCTTGTTTCACCTGGAATTAACAACTTTTATTCTAAAAATAATTTATAATAAAAAGTAGAAAAGCCTGATTCAATCCACTACTGTTTTACATAGTTTTCCTTTGATATGTGATAGCAACACTGCTGCTGACAATAGTTTTACCGACTTTATTTGTCAGACCTCCACCTGCTTCTGTAGGGATGCTGAAGTGCTAGAAGGTGATGGAGTCATGTTACAAGTTAAAACATCTTGTAGTATGGAACATTGAACAAAAATTCACAAATTTTGGTATTTTTGGTCTAATGCACATTGTTCTTTTATGCATTGTTCTGCTGATGCATATTTAGAACAATGATCTTGTAGCTGTCTGACATCCTATTTTTTAAGATTTTTTTCCCATAGCAAAAGACAAGCAGTGAGTTTGTTTCAGCTTTGGTGTACCAGCAAGATTTTCTATTTGGCAAGTGAAAAGTTTGCATGCTATTATGTAAGAGCTTATAGTTTAACTATGTGTAATATTGATTGTTCATGAAGGTAATTACCAGTGGGCTAGTGAAGACTATTGCTGGCCATCAAATGAGAAATCCAATCGCTAATATGTGGAAGGCAGTCATCCTCATTGGAGGCCCTGACAAAGGTATGCAACTATAATAGTAAAATGCTTTACTACAATTTAGTATGAACAGATGTTGTATGTTGTGGTCACATTGCACACAAGCAAACATTTTTTTACAACAACATTCTATTTCTCTTACTTTAACACATTTCAAACATTTCTGGAAAGCTGAATTTTCTTGAATTCTCTCTGTATAAAATAACCAATAATTCAAGTCTGTAAGGTTTGCTCTGAGATTTTGAGAAATCTACCTGCCATGATCTGTTTTCATAACTTGGTGCTTTGCGTCACTTGAACTTGCACATATCAACATTACAGCAATAAGTCTCAAAGGCGATGCAGTTGAATCAATCGGATAATTCTTTGAAAGATCACAGCAAACCCAGAGCTTTCAATTCTTGACAACACACTGAGAGCATTCCTGCAAACTCAGCTTTCCAGAAATGTTGGAAGTGTGTTGAAGCAAGAGAAAAACTTAAAACCTGGCTAAGCAAGAGAAACAAAAGTCTTCATGGAAAAACAGTCAAAAGCTCAGACGTTTTATGTAAAAATGTAAGCTTTCGAGGAATCAGCCAACTGTGCTTTGCTTTCATCTTTTTGCAACAACTCGAACTTGCACATACTTGTATTCAAGTAAGTACTCTCCAAAATGGGGCTAAGCAAGGAATTGATTAGCAAAATTTTAATAAGAAATTGATTTAACATAAAATTATGCATTCTCAGTCCTGAAATTTGCAAGCAAAGCTAGTGTGTGAAAAGTTGAAAAGCCAAAGTAAGATCAAAAAGCAAACAAACCCAAGACTAAAGTGAATCAATCACAACATGAGTTCAGAAATCAGAGCATCTTAACCAACTGACTGACACCAAGAGCATAAGCTGCGACAAATAATAACTGGGACCAATAAAAACTCGAGAATATACGTTTTCTCAAATAAATGATTTCATTAGATCATCAAAACTAACTGGCTGTTGCCAATGATAAGAACTCCCCAGACCTATTGAAACAACTCGCGGTAATGACTAAGAACATAATAAGAATGATTGAAGAATGAATTTGCATTCAATATGATGGCAACAAATCTCTTGAGCAGAGGCAACAACCTACGACCCGCAGGCCAGGTGCGGCCATCCAAGCAAAATAATCCAGCCTGCAGTCCTTTTACAAACTGTAGTAACTGCAGTACCAGAGAAGTATTAAATCGATCTAGTTGGGCTGCGGTGCAGTCACGAGTTAAATCAACATTTCATGCGGATGGCGTGTCACTGCTTGACTTTTATAAAAAATATATCAAAAGGAAACAATACCCCAACTTGATTAAATCATACTGAAGAGATGGCATCAATATTTGGCAGCACGTATGTGTGTGAACAAATCTTTTAGTCAATGAAACCCAACAAGAGCAAGTTGAGAACACAACTTTCTGATGACCACTTGCAAGATTTCATGCTTTTCACTTCTTCCAACTTACCACTTGAAATACAGAAACTTTCAGGTGTAAAGCAATATCAAATATCACATTGATGTTATGCTATAAATGTAGGCTACTGTATGCCGTTTTTTGTGCTTCTGTTATGAACTGTGTAAATCAGGACTAAGTCCAATAAAAATTAAATCAATTCACAAGATTTAACAAAATCATTAACTGTGAAGGGAACAGAATTTGTGGAAAATTAATACAGCCTGCCTGCCAGATCTTGCAGGATTTGTTTTTGGCTGTGGCTCGGGGAAGGTTTCTGACCCCTGCTTTTGAGTATGCGTTTAAACGGTGAGGTTGGAGTAAACAATGCTAGCACACTGAGCGGTGAAGGAGGTCAGACCATGTCAAAGAACACAAAAAATAGCAAAAATTATTTCATATGAGGGAGGATGGTAACTCCGAATGTTTGTTTGTGCATCAAGTTGGTGATGCCATTTATCTTCACAGATACACAGAGAGTGAAAACTTGTTCAACAAATATTGTTTTTATGTGTAGCATATTCGTGGAAAAATATTGTTTTATGTGTCCTGATATGGCAGTTGACTCATCACTGGGGAAACCAAGATGTTATTGACTCATATAGTCATTCAGTAACTGGTATCAGTTTTGCTTTTCAACTTCTATGTGAGGCGAGATTTATAGTCACAGCTTCTGTTTGAGATAACAATGCAAAACACATAATCTGGTGTGTACTTTTATCTTTTTTGAAGGCCAAATGTTTTTCAAACTTTTTAAAGTAACTAAAAAATAATGTGATTGCATAGCTTTCTGATTCTTGCTTTTATTTATTCACCATTTCACTCGCAAGCCTTTGCTTGGAATTTTTAGAACTATGGATGTAGAAAGATTGATTTGACTGTCACTTTGTGAATGTATTCAAGAGTGTGATGTTTATATTTTGGCTGTATGTTTTTGATGCTGTGTGGGTTGTAAATATTCTAGCAAAGCAGATTAGTAACTTGCTGAGCTTATCTAAAGGTTTTCTAGATCAGATTAAAACTCCAGTGATATTTGAGTGGGTTACTGTAAGAAATTAATGTTGTTAATACATGATGCACTGTTGCAAGGCAACGTTGGGGATGGTAGCTTATTTTCTGCTGTGGCCAGTGAACTTCCAGAATAGCAGTGGCAACTAGTACTGTATACGGCTTCAGATCAGCTCAGCATGTTGTTAACTAAGCCTGTGACCACTCTAATGCACTTCTTTGTAACATTGGGGTTCATGCATACCATTCTTCATAAATGAAAAATATTCAATAAAACCACAGCCTTAAAGGTGTGACATAACAGTGCTCAACAAGCTACAATGTATAAAACATAGCAAGTTGTAATATAACATAAAAGAAAGGGTTAAAAATACATGCTACTGCAGAGAAATATGACAATCTGCTTTGTTTCTAATTTTGCTGTGCATTCATTGACAATTTTTTCGTAAAACCAATGGCACACAGTTTTTGCATGATAAATCAAGTGTCAGATTAAATGTGATTAAGCTGCTATGCTGATGAATTTGTTGCAATGTTTGGCATTATGGTTGCAGACTGTTGGCTTGTGCTAATGTGCTTCTGTAATGTCACATTGGAGTAACCTGTACCTGAGGAAAAGCAAGTCTGTAGCACAACTATTGACAACCATGATAAGCAACACAGGGCTTATTTTGTTATTTTGTCAAAACCTGCTCAAATTGGTAAAAAAATTGTGAGTTATTGAGTAACTAAGAGCTCCTTGTGAAATATGTCAAAACCTTTTTGAATTGGTAAAATAATATTGGTTGAAATATCCCAAAGCAGCTCTCACACTAATGTCAATTTCGCAAGGAACTCACAGGTACTCACTCACTCATAAGTTTTTCCAAACTTTTAGAGCATTTTCATAGCAGATTAAACTACAAATGTTAAAAGTTGGAAAAACAATTACCTAGAATAGAAGTAACTGCAATTGCGATGTGAAATGCACACACAGCAAACACGTGAAGCTCGGAAACAAATTAGCTAAAGTTTAATTTTCTGCATAGTTTCAGCAAAAAGACCGTGAACAATGAGCGTGAGTGCTTGCAAGAATTGTGGGCATCATTCTTGTTTGCGCATGAAACACAGCATCATTGAGTTTATTGTTAGGCCAGAAATTCCAAAGAAAAAAAATCTCATAAAAAGGTAGTCCGATACAGAGCATTGGTAGGTTCACTTTTTGCAAGCACAAAAAATCACAGTCAATTCAACATCATTAAAAATTGTGGTGTATTTGAAACTTTGCTGGGAATTAAAAGTGGTAGATTTAAATTTTGCAAGCAATAAAAATTAAGAATAGCAAGTAATCGCATTCACACATAACAAGGTCGACTTTTGCACTTACATATCAACAGAAAAGCCAGCACTTGATCTTTTGCGACAACCATACAGCCGATTTTCATGACAATTACAAGGGCAGCTTCTGCAACATTGCCAAAACTTGCCAGTAGGGAATAGTTGATGAGCGACTCAACCGTACAGTAGAGAAGGTGTGCATAGGGTTATTTCTCTTGCATAATAATCAAGAAAGACTTGGTGTTTTTGCAGGGACTAGGTTTCGACCTTTGTCATTAAATGTGCCAAAGCCCTTGTTTCCTGTTGCTGGAATTCCAATGATTCAACATCACATTGAAGCTTGCGCACAGGTGTTTTTAGTGTTGTTAAAAATATTTTTTTTACTTGTGGTGTTTTAGCGTTGGATGTATATTTAAAAGCTGGATGTCTTGTCGTGGTGTTAGCTCTTCATTAAAATCTTATTTATTTGAGCTGCTTGTACTTGGAGAAACACTTTCTGAGTCAACAGCTAGGTTTCATAACCATACATGAGATTGTAACACAAATCAGTTAAGGCTGAGGCAGTATTTATACTCAAATATACAGAAAAAAAACAACAAACAAGACAAATAAATTTTCTCCGTGGCAGTACTTGCTCACAGTGTGGTTAAACATAAACAGTGTAGCAGGTTTGCGGAGTTGGAGGTAAAATGTCCAACACCGATATTTCCAAAATTTCTGACTCCTTAACATAAAGTGAATGAAGTTTGACTGTCAACAAGTTTGTAGCAACTAGCAATCAATGGAATACGTGGTACAGTGCAAAAATCATCTGTTTCAAAAGAAATTGTACCATTTCCACAGGAATTCCCAACTTAGGAGTGTGATGTAAAAAATTATCCCATTGGACTTCCGGACTTGGACAAAAAACAGACTTCTAGTGTTAGGAACCAGACTCCACCCAAAAACCTCCAACTCCTTATGACTCCTCAGCCCTGTGATGTAAGGTAATAAAAGTTTAAGCTTAGCATATTAACAGAAGTAGTATAATGGGCTGAGCATACGCCACTAAAGTTGGCAAATTGGGTTCAATTCCCGGTCGGGTAATAATGAAGACATTAAAAACGGTCCTTGCTGCCTGTCCACCCTCGTGCTCAGCGTTAGTGGGTGGGTGAAAGGCAAAGCTTAGTGCGCGGTGCTGCCACTGACTCGCCACCAGTGCAGCATCCACTGCGAAAGTGGCCGCGTGGCGCAATCAAGCGGAGATGGGCGCTACTGATCGCTTGTGACACTCTTCTGTGGAAATACAAGGCGATTATTCTGAAGCACCAAGGCAATCTCAAAAATTCGTCGTTTGGTATGTACACTGTTATATTTCTGCGTGTGGGAAAACTTCTGCAAAGGAGAATAATCGTTTTTAGACATTCCCAAGCAAACCCGGACAAAAGTTACAGTAACTGCCTTGCCTCATCATCAATAGACCTTACTTCGCATTCCCCAGAGTCCCAATAAAAGTCGTTGCCAATCATTGGGGCGCAGAAAAATATTCAACCTGCCTATCGGTTCCACATAGCCAAAATGATTGCCTTGCATCGCTGAAGAAATCATTCTACCATTGAACTTTTTAATCCATGGCCGGAGCCCTGTAATTCGACGCCACACCGGGCCATAGAAGACCTAAGAATAATAATGACTGAAAAGTATTGCAGTTTCCCTTAACTTCCGGAATTGCAGCCCCAGCGCTGGGTGCAGTCTGAGTAACTCCAGCTCTAAGCGTGCGAAATTAACCAGGCTTTATGTTTGCTAGAACCAGATATATTTATAATAAGAGACTCAAACGCCAGTGAATTTTATAAGTGGTATCACAAGTTCTCAATATGCTTGCCACCTGTGGCACAACGCACATCATAGAATCGGAAGAGACAGTCGAAAAAGTGCGGGCTTCGCACAAATGCTTCTCGCACTTTCGACTGTCTCTCCTGATCCTTTAGCTCTGTGCTGACAACCTTACTTTGTGACGTCTTTGTGCCATGTCCAAATCTGTACCGTTTACTGGTGCTTTCTTATGGAATTCTCTCACAAGGTGTACAGTCCTTGCTCGAGCATACTAACACAAAATGACTTCCTTATTGAAGGGGGTGCCATTTCTGTACCTCAACAGAAAAATGCGTGGAATATAAAACGTAATTATTTAAGTTATATCAGGGCATGCTGTTAAAATTTGAAATTGTTTGAAAAATAATGGTTAACTTATGAGATTGCTTAATGATATCAAATTTTTGGAACACCTATTGTGTTTTTATGCTTTTGCATCTTTATGTTTCAGGTGCCTGAAATAAAAGAAATAATATTGGTAGGTTTTTTCAAAAATGAAGATATAGAAGGATTTGTGGAAACAATGAACGAAAAATATTGCAATTTCTTCGCTGTGAAGTAAGTAAGCATTGATGAACAATGGTGATATTTTGGTTCGTTAGTGACTAACAGTTGGTTAAAACCTTGAGTTGCATGATGCATGAATTGTTTTGATAAAAGATACTTCGTATTGCATTGGTACACAAGAGCGCTAATTGCGCGTGTCAGCACAACGTCTAGAGTACTGCTTGGGCTTAAAATGTAAATTAAGTTGAAACAACTGCTAGTTGGAATTCTTAACCTTTTTAATGACTCAACCATGCTTGTATATTATTTATTACCCAGGTATTTGCCTGAGTATACACCGCTTGGAACTGCAGGCGGATTATTTCACTTCCGGGACCAAATACTTGCCAGTAATCCGGAAGCTATTTTCGTTTTCAATTCTGATGTTTGCTGCAATTTCGAGTTGAAGGAGCTTTTATTGTTCCACCGCAGTAAAGCTGTTGGCGACGTGATGGACTGGATTACTATCGTTGCTACGGAGGTAGAACTAAACACCGGGTTCTGCCATTTTGCATGTGTTCGACAACTGACTATAGCGTCTTTGCTCTGAAAATATGTTGGGTTTCGCGATTTTTTTGGTATGGGAATGTACTTCAGAAGTGTTGTTCACAAATTGAAATTCACCAGGGAACGAATTCACGTTTTGAAACTTCATTCTTTCTTGATCACCCTGGAAGTTATTTTTCTGTGCTTGGTGTTGTGAAGGTTGATATGATGAATGTGTTAATGCGCCCGCAGGCTACTCATCGAGAGTCTATGAGTTACGGTTGTGTGGTTGAGGACTCAAGAACCCACGAAGCAACGCATTATGTCGAAAAGCCAGAAACGTTTGTGAGCTCTTTGATTAATTGTGGGTTATACGTCTTTAGTCCTGGAGTTGTGAAGAATTTCTTGGCTGAACTATTTGACCAACACCAGGCTGAAAGGTACGCTGTGGTAACGTATCGTTTGGAACACGGGCTCTTCTTTCACACGGATAATTCCTGTTGCTTGTTTCATCTGTATTGCAGAAATGAGTGACACTTCCTGATTTGTTGTTGTAACTTTTACCTGTTTTTTTAGTTTTGTATTTAAAAGTCACGAGGGACACCCCGATCGGAGGCAATTGGTTTCAGGAAAAGGTTGAAACAGTTTCTGTGACAACTAGATTTTAATGCACATCCGTCAGATTTGTGTTTTTTTTGTGGATTGCTTAGAGTGCTTAACATTGACCGGAAAGTTAGGCGTAGTGCTTTCAAAAGTCAATTTGTCGTTGTGAATAAGTTGTGGAGCGGAAACTTGTTTTAGATGAACGTTAAGTGGTGAGCCTTGTTAAAATGTAAGCAATCTATACTTCATTTTTTGCTAAATGTTCTACTGAAAGTTCCTGGTAACACTTCACGCACTGCGTTTTTCAAAGAAAATATTGCCAAAACCTGTAGCTCTGTCAGTAAAAAACTTGTTATAGAAGACTTTAACTGTATTTTAAAGGGGGTGTAGTATTAAATTTGATTGGCAAGACCTTAGCTTATTTAGCAACAGTAAAGCTGAATTTCTTTTTTTTCAGTTGTGATTTCAAGTTTGTTACTTAGGTTTTTGCACCGATAAAAAATGAAAAGCACTAATTTGGGCTATCGATTTTACGCTTCACACTATTTCACAAAATTGAATCCTTATGTTGGTGCAAACGCAGGGCTGAAAATGCCAATGGTGAAAACAACGATGCAGAAAAGATGTGGTTAGAAACAGAAATTCTCTCGAGATACGCTGGCAGTGGAAAGATGTTCGTGCACAAGACCGAGCAAGCGTGGAGTCAAATTAAGTCTGCCGCGTAAGTGACTAAAATGCGTAGAAACTTTCTCATTGCGGTACATGTTCAAGTTGACAAAAATTTGTGACGGGCGATGGTGAAATTGTTGCTGAATGTTGCCAGACACCGTTTGGGACATTGCGCAGAGATTCCCTCACAGTCGTATTCTCTTCCGTTACGGTTTTAGTTACGCAAGTTTCAGTTGACGTCTTAACATCCGAAATAAAAATGCGGCCTGATAATAAGCAGGCGCAGTTGTTGCAATTTAACATTGTTCTCATCTCCAAGATAAAAATTGTAGGTTTGCCGTTCTTAGAGGTTTTTATTCTTGTCGGCTACGTGCGCTAAAATTTGTTAGAGATCAGCTTTTTTGTTATTCGCAGATCATCTTTTTGTACCTCGTGTATGCACGTATATGTATTAAGCATTGTTTTGTTGCAGCGTTTGATAGTGTGACAAACGTAGCAATGCCTAGGCATCAAGCGAAAGTGTGCTCAAGCATTTCCAAATTGAGGGATGGTCAACTGAACAACTGAGCTTTTATCGCAGTGTTGTCGTACAGTGAACTGAGCAAAACAGTTTTCAAGTAGTGCGCCTCTAGCGATTGTAATTTTCTTTGCAACATCCTTGGTTTTCCAGAACCTCCACAAGAATTGTTGTGATTTTCGATGTAAGTACAAGAGCTATCGATTTGAAGCTGAGAGCTAAATTTTTTAATGAGCTTATCAGAAAGTTTCTCTTACCGGCTGACCAGTCAGAATTTCCACGTATCATGTGTGGAAGCCATGAAAAAACATTGACAGTGTACACCATCAAACTACAAGATTCGGAAGCAGCAAGTAGGAATAAAACTTCAATAAAGTATATGGAGCCTGTAAAAGCGTGTTAGGATATTGGTAGTCTCCAATCCTTTACTCTTCTCTTACAGATCTGCCATATATGCCAACAAACTGTACCTGCAAGGGTTTCGTGAAACAGACTCGAAACGCTTGGCGGAAAATAATGCCAACGGACCTTTTATTCGAGGTATTGTTGAACTTCCGCTTCGAACACAAACATGGGCTAAGCACTTTCAGATGAAGTGCCGTGTGCAAAACCTGTTTCACGTTCTGAAAATGCTTAATTTAGTAAAATAATTTTTGGATGAAAAATCATTTAGGTGCTTCATTGAGGCTGCGTGTTTGTTGGGCAGCTGTGCCCGTTGAAGTTCAGCGAAAAAGTTATTAAAAGTCGAAGATTAATTACATTCATGTTCAGCCGCCTGATATTGATACTTCAGTCACCAATAAGTGCCACTAGAGAGCAGGTTTGGAAGCAACCACCGTGACCGTATTATGTGCGAATGCTCAGGTGACGTCTTCATCGACAAAACTGCAGAAGTCGATTCTTCAGCTGTCTTGGGTCCAAACGTCACTGTTGGTGAAAATGTCAAAATTGCAGCTGGCGTTCGAGTTGTTAACTCGATAATCCTACCCGGAGCCGTTCTTAAAGTAAGGATCGTTTTATTTACTCACTATAATACAGTAGATGCTGCTTAATAAATCCACCTTAAAACCAGCTGATTACAGACTTCATAGGCGGCGGTTTTGTTAACAGGCACATCCAGACCAACAGGAAAAGACATAAGCCTTAGTTCGTTCACAAATATACTACATACACAATTGTAAATGAATTAGCAAAGCTTGGTCTGGATTATTAACCGGTTATTTATAATGCATTAAAGTGGCAAAATTCCGTTGCAAGGCGAATCGGAATTTCCAGACGGGCTTTTTTTGAGAAATGATTTTGATATTTTGAGAAATGATTTTCCGAAAATATAGGCACACTGTCTTGTACACAAGAAAGAAATCGTTCAGGTGGCAAGAAATCGTTTCAGGTGGCGATAGTTGCATCGCAGTTCTCGAAAACGGTCTGATATGCCTCACCGAGCGTTAAGGTCAGGAAACGGGTGATAAGAACTACATCTTCTACGGCTTATTGAGATGAAAAAAGACATTTACCATAACTTGTTGAAAAAGATTGCGGCTTCCCTGTAGGACTGAAGTCGTGGGGAGCAACACCAACTGGTATGCGCGGTAGAAACAACGTATTAGCAGTAGGTTGTCCTTAGCACCTGTTGAAGCTTAATTGCTTTGTGTCCTTGTGGTTGCTTACTTCATATCACACAGCTTTATTTCAGCCGCCAGTTTGGTTGCGTTAAGGGCTCATTGTTGCCAACATTGGACAGAAATGTTTGTCAATTTTAGGTTTATTTTGTTTGCGAAGGCGAATCTTTCGAATCCAAAGTGCATGTTCTGGAATAGGGGTTCAACCTGGGGTCCGTGAACCCCTTAGCTGTCCAGGAATGTGTTTCAGGGCAGTGGTCCCAGGGCTGCGGATCAATTGATACCGGGCTGCGAAATCATAGAATGTATACTGGTGGTGACACCACTCGCTTTCTTGACATGTGATTGGTCGATTCTTCCCACGGAAGCACTGTTGCAAGGTTACTCCCCGCACCGCGGTAGAATTGTCAAGCGTTGACATGTCCGCGGTTACAAAAAGGTTGGGGACCACTGCTTTCGGGGGTTCGTAAATCAAAATCCAATCAAGAAAATCTGCTAGTTTTTATCGCCTATTTGGGCCATTATTCAGCTTGGTCGCACCACAGCTGTAGTCTGACATGCACTTTCAAGGCTGACTAATTAATTCCAGCACACACCTTGGCGATGTAACAGTCCACACTGTCCACAGAATTTTTTGCTAAAACTTCGCATGTGCACTGACATTAATAAAAGACTTGTTCATTTCGTTCATGTGTAGACCGTCTATTGTTTAAAGTATTCGGGGGTCCACAAAAATAAATATATGAATTGGGGGTTCGCGAAATGGAAAGTTTTTGAGAAGCACTGCTCTAGAACTGCTGCATGTTGGATATAAAGCACCAAAGCCATATTCTTCAGTACAAGTGCCTTTGCAAAGCCTAGTAACACAAACCCTACTTGCTATTTTCAGTGATTATTGATCATAAACTGTACAATGATTTTTGCTGTGCTTGCCTGTCGGTTTGTTTGTTGTGAGAATTTGAGGAACGTACTCACCTGGAATGACAGAGATGTCAGTGACGTAAAAGCTCCGAATCGAGAAACAGCTTCACCGCTTGGGTTTTTCCAACTTCACTCACGTCTGCTTTTATGGCATACATTCAAACTCTCCTCAGTATATTGCTCCTATTGCAATAACGTGTAGTTTTGCCAACATCGCCGAGGAAGCTATTTGTATTTACGTTAAGAGACGATTTGCATCGTCAGTAGACCCACCCTCGGTTTTACTTCGTTAACGTACTGCTCTGAGGAAGTGAAGTGGTCCTTTGTATCTTTCTGTCATATGCTTCCAAGGTGCTGCTATAGCTGTGGTGGCCAGGTAGGACATAGAGTGTTGTGCATGGCAATGTGGTGATAGCTATTGCTGTAAGATTGCATTTTGTGCAATGCTGATACTCTGTTGTTTGATATTTTCTGATACTTGCTTTATGTTGATATCAACGTTGGCATCATTTCCTTGTTAATTTTATCGCGCTATGTTGAAATCAAGCGCAAGCCTGTGCGTTGGGCGTTGGCGTGGCGCAGAGCGTTTCAGACACTGCATATGTAGATCCCAGCTTTCTCAACCTTGCCAAGTTCCTGCTTATATTTGTGCTTCATACTAGTTAACTTTTTTTCGCAGAATTTTAGCATAAGTTTACATCTACACCACTGGCAATGGTTGTGGTAGCGATAGAAACGTTGTACACTATACGTATGAATGAACCATGATGTGGTGGTGGTGATTTCTGCTATGTTTATTTTACCAACTTTTGATTTCGTATGGCTTGCAAAAAGTGAAGTAATTTCCATTAAGCTTTTTCAACTTCCGATTACATTGACGTGTACCCAAGATTTTACTAAGCTTTGTCAGTCGCTCATCATTCCAATCGAAATCGACGTCTCTTTTCTCGGCCCCTTCTGCAACACGCTGCCAGCTGAAAAAATAGAGTTTAGTTAAACAAAGACAGTGATTCCGAAAGGAATAGGTCGTTAGTTTTTTTCTTTTGTTAACAAAATACCTTCGAAAATGTTGAAAGAAAATTTATTACATAACTTTATCCTAAACAAGCGCTATCAACAACAAACAGTCTACGCTGCAACACTTCTAATTAAAATAAATATATTTAGTTCCAGGCCATCGTTGACAGTGATTTTGTTGCTGAAACGCAAGGAACAAGTACAGGCGAAGAGTCCAAGTCAGACTAGTCATCCAGTTCAGAGATGTAAACGGCGCTATTGTGAAGCCTGAACCGGGCCCGAGCCCGACAATAATTTTTGAAGCCCGATTTAGGCCCAAAAGACAAATTTACCGAGTGACTCAAGATATGCGTAACCAGCTTGGGACACCAAGTGGGGATGAATAGTTTTCTGAGAGGGGCCCACATTTTTAAACTACGCCCAACAGTTTTAAACTGTGTCCAACACATTTTTCCAGGAGGGGCGAAAATTTTTCAAATTTTCTTAGGGGGATTCTCCCCCTGCGCCTCCCTGGTTACGGGCTTGTGCGTAACTACAAGGAATTGTTGGGGTAGCAAAGTAAGCATTGCTAATAATTCAGAATTAATGACTTTTGTTGAAGATTTATTCCAGGAGGAAGACAAACAGGCAAGTGCAGAAGCCCAGGCTGGATTTAAGGAAACAATCAATCAATGAATTGTGTTTTTTCAGTGATGTTAATATATGTCGTCGTTCAACAAAAAGATTACGTGGATTGGCGAAGTGACCGCGAGGTCTATAATTCAGCCAACCCTAAAAAGTATAAATAGAAAAGCAGTACAAGGATTATGAATATCACAAAGAAAAGCAAAGAAAAACAACGCACAAAAAAAAGTAAAACATAAGACGTAAGTGGCAGAAACATCCGTCCTGCAACGAACAGCGCCACAGACATATAACCAATCGCTGAAAAAAACAAACAAAACCTGCCTCGTTCGTATGAAACAATTATGTCATTTCTACCGGGAAGCAATGAAAATTATGTTTGAAAGAGAAGCTGTTTATATAATTTTATTAAGTTGAAGCTGTTGAAGATTTTTCTCGAGTAAGAATTTCTATTCAGCCAAAATTCTCAAGTGGCAATGTTGTATCAGGTTCAGTGACAGTTTTAGTTACGTCAGTGGCTCAGTTGGTGACGCGCGACAACCAATAGCAAATTTTTTCATAACGGAGAGATAAATCGTTTTTATTTTATATATTAAACCAACAGTTTTTATGTAAAACTGTTTAGAAAAATTGTAAATCTAAATCTAGAAACGGTTGTAAAAGTGAATATAGACGCAGTTGATGTACTCGCTAGCATTTTGAGATGCACCAAAGATTTAAAAATCCTTGTAAAGAAAAGTAAATGGAACCCGCAGACAACAAGGCTAATCAACAGTTTTAAGGATTCAGCTGATGCTTTTCTCACAAATGAAATTTTCAGATGGCGTGTGGGTCTAATCGTTTGGGAACACAAAACATGTCATTGTCACTGCTATGCAAGGCATTTTAAGTATCTCAACTATTAGTTTATGTTTAGGATTGTAGGTTTTTCTATTGAACTTTTAGAAAAGAAACGGAAATACAGAAAAAAAAACGTAAAATTAGTCCTGTTGCCGATTTTTGCCTGAACGTGCAGAAATTTGTGTTGACCCACACTGCTGCGACATTGCCTGTTACATTCTCCCGGATTCAAGTTCAGGTTCGTCATTTCCTCAAAAATTTTAACGCGATCGTTGCCCGTCGTCGTCCCGCAGTTTGTTATGCGCTGTTCCACGTACTAGTTACGGCTTCGAACCGAATCACGTGAATGTGTCGTGGTGCAACGTTTTTTATATTGAGCGGGCAAAGGTCGCCGGAAGTTCGCACGGAAGCCAACGGTTGTGGTGGAAAGCAAAGGAGCCGTTTAAATAGAAAGATTTCCAGCCGCAACAAATAAATCTGATGAAAAATTTGCGCACATAAAAACAGAAAGCAAAGTTTCCGGACCTTGTTGGACAGGAATGTTGCAGTGTCGCGAAAGAGAAATGCTCGCGGTGAAAATCTGTCTCGTATTTCAGTGTGTTTAAAGTGCGGTTTGTTTGCAGGATCACTGTTGTATTCTTAATTCAATCATCGGGTGGAAATGCACGATTGGTGCTTGGTCGCGCGTAGAAGGGACTGCCTCCCAGCCCGACCCCAATGCACAGTACGCTAAAATCATCAGCGGGGCTCTATTCAATGATGAAGGCAAGCTGATACCGTCCATCACAGTTTTAGGTGAGTTTCGCTTAAGTTGCTTGGAATACATTCCACATTTTACGCACGATTTGCGTGCGTGTTACAATGTGTCGTTTATATCGAGCCAGGCAGTTGAAGTGATATGACATCGAAGCCCATTAGCCTGATGAGTAATGGGCTTCCGTGTCATCTTTTAGCCCCTGGTAATTTTTACACTTTGCGTTAACACGAAAAGCGAGGGGTCCGAGTGAGTCACACTTAAGCGACGACTTCGTAGTTGTGCGAAAACTGTGTTCGACTCAACGCGCACAGTTTCTTGCGCTATATATGTAGTCCACTTCTTTCTACCTTCAGTGTGAAGAAAGAAAGCAGGTAGCGCGTGATTCGTGCGATTAAAGCGCAACACGTGGCAGCGCCACATTTGCTTTCTTGTAAATCCGTGTCGTCGTCACGTTCAGGTTGCTTCGGCTGCACATTCGGTTTTTGTTGCTCGTGCCCAGCAAGTGTTTAAATAAAGCGCAAACTTTTGTTAAGGTCGGGGTGTGACTGTCGCGCCTGAAATGATCGTACTCAACACTATCGTCTTGCCCAACAAAAAGCTGCTGAGTAACTCCAAGAACCAAATCATCTTGTGATGCGAACTCGAATCTGCACCAACACAGACGAGTGCGATTTGCGTACATATTTTGCCTGACTATGCACTAGAGTTATGTCACGTTAGTTTACCTTCCTAGTAACGGCGTATGGTTATTCTTGTCAGTTCGTTTGCGAAGTCGCGATTAATTGCGACCGACATGTTAGGTTCGCCGTTCATAAAGCATTTACATTGTTGTCGCGAATACCAATGTTTGAAGCATATGGGACAATTTTATATTAGACAGTGGACAATTTTCGTATCATTGGAGTGCATGGGTTGCTTACTAAAGTTGACTGTTCAGTTATTCGAATTTTATCGTTGAAACGGGAGCCGTGTCCTTATCGTGGTGACATACGATCAGAATGGAATGCTAACTACAGTAGCTGGATTCGGTTTACCAATATTTTGCGTTACACGATTTCGCGCAGTTTCGTCTTTTGACACTTTAATCGTGAGCCCAAATAGGATATACGACCAATGCATGAGCAGTTATAAATTTTTTGCTATGTTGATTTCTTCGGTAGCATGGTCAGGTTCGTCGTTGGTATGAATAATTCAGATCGTCGCCAATCCTATTAACGTCGTTCAAATGTCATTGTACGTTGAGGCGAGTTGATCAATTGTGCGACACAACTGCCTTTGTTACAGCACTTATTAATGTCATTGCTTATCAGTGAAAAACTCGACCCACTGAATCTGTTTCTTGTTCACAAATTCAGAGTCGAATGCTGCAGGAGATGCTGAGTTTTGCAAGCACCCGAGATTACTTAGTATTTCAAAAATTTTCTTCTCAGCCAAAAATCTCGCGATTCGAAGGATGCGGTGTGCGTTGATGGGTAGTAAGCAAGTGATCGACCCTGCTCTTTGCTCCTTATCCTCTTGTTGTTGCATTCTAAGATGCAGTTGTTCTATTTTTATTTGCCTCGTTTTGCGGGATAGCATGTCTTCAATATTGTTCGGCGATTTCTTCACCCTTTATGACGGCGCTTAACATCGACAATGCATAGCCGTGTGTGGTTCTTGCCAGGATAACCAGTCAGTCTGGTGGGCAATGCTGCTTTTTGGGCCATCCTGTTCTTGCTGCATTCGCACAATTGAACAACGCTTGTACAAACATTTTCATATCGATGTTAAAGTCATTCCAATTCCAGGATTCAATAATTGTGATTGCTTTTGCTTGACTCTTGTTTTCGCGATCATTATTAAGTTTTGTTAAGTTCCCATTCCATAGACGCAGCCACCTGCTGTTGTGTTTGGTCAATAACTTGTGCTGTGTTTCTTAATTTGCCATATGGAGAAAGATAAGCGCTGGTCATGGTTTGTGCTTCAACTGCTGTTTGAGTAAAAGGTATATTATGTTGTCCCGTGGGATCAAATTAATAAGGTTAAGTGACATGGTCAGCATACTGTTCGACTTTTTCGTCTCGGAGCTTGCGGTCGTAACAATGTTAACGATTTCATGTGAGTTGTCAGATTTTTTATTAACTTTCCCAGACGATTAATGATAACTTGCACTACGCTGACACTATCGGAAGGTTTGAGTGACTTGTCGTACCCGTTAAGTTCGTTTTAATGCTGCTTCAACTGAAAAATACATTGTGAGCATCCACCGGTGCTGCTAGATGATTGTATGTTAAGTGTGTTACAAGTTAAACCGACATGACTGATCACAACCCTGTTTCCTTTACGCAACTTGAGCGATTGTTCAAAAAAGGTCATTATGTCAATCGATCCAGGCTTTCACGAACAATTTTCTGATACCCGGCAGTTGTTGGTAGATTCCAAGTTTCATGCAAAGCCGAGTTTCATCGAATGTTTTGCAATCAATTCATCAGAGACTTAAGCAAAGTGTGATATCTGATTAGTGGGAATGGAAGTGCGCTGTTACTAAACATCGCATACACCTTCCGGTTTATCACCTCGCTTGCGAGAGTGAATGGCCCGTCTACCGTGCTAGCAATGATCCGCGATACAAACACGGTGAACTGATTGACACGTTTTTTTCGGAAATATCCAATCCATCGGTGAGGCCTGGCAGTACGCAAGACGCTATCACGAAAATTCAGCCCATTTTTCCAGAGGTTCTCACCAACTGACCATGTCGTGCTGTACTTTCGAAGATAAATCTGCTGTCGCATCTGTCAAATAACAAGCTGTACTGCGGCTGATTTGACCGCATAGTTGTGTTGACCTTCAGGGGTGTAGTGCTGGAAAAAGAGGTGTGGGAACGGCGTTCCCACACCAAATAGAAAGGAAGACTGCACCAATTATTTCGAATAGAGTGAGCATTCGCCTACAAGGATTTCCACACCGGATCTTCCTGTTTCATTGTAGATTTTTGACAAATAGGGCGAATCTACGTGTTGCTAGCACATTTATGAGATCGAAGTCTTTATTTCATGTAATCTTGTGCAAAAAGATGTCGGAACGCCGTTCCCACCCCACTACACCCCTGTTGACCTTATAACATAAATGTAACTTTTAGTTGGGTTTGCACTCGGTGTTGTTACTTCAGATAACATTTACGCACTGAGTTTTATTCGTGGAATACTATTTGCTTACAAAGAAGAATGCAAAATCGGTTTGCCCAAACGTCTTTGACTTCCAAAAGAACTGCGAGACAAGTGACTACAAGGTAAAGGTAAAGGTAGAGGCACGAGCCCATTTATTTAATGGCCTGTTCCGCTCGTTGAAATCTTAAATACAGTATATAGCCTAGACTTTCGAGAGTTTTTAAAAAATATTTAAACTTTATACCCACGCCACAGTGAAGAAGTGTGGCTCATATGAAGGTCTATGTTCAATAGACATTTGTGTTGAAAAAATCTGGCGGGATTTGCGGTTCATGACTTGTTCAAATATATTTGAACTTTCTACCCATGCCAGATTGACGAAATACGGATCAAATGAAAGGTCATGGTTCGTTAGATGTATTTGTGTTCTTAAATTGTGGGGAAACTACTTTCGTGAGTTTTCCAAAATCATTTCAACTTTTTCCCGCGGCACTTCCATTGGGATATTTTGCAGTTTCTCCAACTGCCTGCCACATTCCTTCTGGGTTGCCTGAGCCGGCACATCCACCACGCATTTTTTTCCATGTCTTCATAATTTTTCAGATCTTTATTTAAGCCGTAACTATGCAATTCCAACTTTTTTGCGCTTTATCCAACTGCCGCCTAGCTGCTCTAACCGATGGCAAGCGAAATTTCTGACTTCACACCATGTACGCACGCACAGAGTAATATTCTACATATCAAATACGTTGAGAAAACTGATGATTAAGGCTTAGGAATTTCTGTTTGGGTAAAGTGTGTCTGGTTAGGGTGAGAAAAAGAAAAATAATGGAGGTCAAAGACTAAGTCAAAATATTTTATGTGGGTAAAGTTATTCCCGTGCTATAGTTTGTTGTGGGTACGTGACAGTGTTGTGCGGATATTGAAATTTGATAATCCAGTCCGGTTCCGAAAAATTTTAGCAATATCCAAATCTGATACGGGTCCGAAACTATTGCAAAAATCATAGTCCGGACTGGTCCAAGAATCGGGAACCAGTATTATGCCGGATTCCACCACAATAACCCTTTTACATTTTGTACCGAATTCAGATTGTCCCAGAAAACTGATAGCCAGTGCCGGATTAAGGTAGCGCGGGGCCTGCAGCATATTGAAAGCGCAGGGTCCAAAGTTAAAAAATACACTTGAAGAAGGGAACAACAGTTAAATCATAAAATCTACAGGCATCCATTGACTAACATTAGGCATACGGAATTTCGTAAGAACGAAATACCTGTTACTAAATAGCAACTGGTAGACTTTGTGGACCACCTATCTTTTTCACCAAAAACGAATATGCGTATGTCTTTTCCAAGAAGGAATACATCATTGTACAACTCACAAGCACAGAGATAGTAATTAATACTTCCAGACTCTAACAAATTTGATCATTGCTATATCTAGATTCTATCTAGAAAATGTAGTCTCAGCGTGAGTGTCGAAGTCATTTGTCAAAAGCAGAAAACCTACTGCGTTTTCTAGGCCACAGCGAATTTGTTTATGATACGGGTAGTGCCTATTTCACATAGAAGTTCATGCTCCATACTCTTTAGAATCAGGCTGTTCAGCTTGTTTTGTCTAATGGTGCTCCCTCGTTCATTCTACCATCCTAAGTTTAAAAATTGACCATTTTCGACTACAGTTGGTCACCATGAGAGTTAAATAAATGGGGAAATCATTTCCCACATTTGTAAAAGAAGACTCCAAGTAGAATAATATTTATTTAAATGCCATTCATACAATCAAGCAATATCTGGAAATTTCTGCAATTTGGCCTCATTTCTGAGTGGTCCCACAATGTTGCAAACAACTGTAAAATACTTTAATTTGCAAATAACATAGCCTAATGTAACAACATTCAATTGAAAACTTTTGCTTAACTGCATATGGAAAATTTAGCAAAATAGTGACTGTTTGGACTGAAGAAATCTGTATATATAATTCAGGGTTGGTTATGGGGGAGGCAAACGAAGCGGTCGCCTCGGTCTCTGTTTTAGAGATGCCGTGACGGTCCCATTTTGAGTCTCACACTTAGTTTTTGCAGTGTTTTGTTGAAAAGCTTATTAATCACTGTACAGTCACAATAAATGAGCTCTGAAGCAAGTCATATGTTTGGCAAAATAAAGCAAAAACTATGTGTAAATATGTCAAAAGGGGCCGCGCAACAACTGTATTGTGTAGACAAGAACAATTTAAAATCAAACGACTTCAGACAATTTGCAATGCGAAATGGACTTTTGCGCAGAAACAAATTCCCAGACAAATGAAAAGTTTACCTTGCTTTCAGCGAATAAAGTTTCGGTATAGCATGCGTAAATATATAGGGCCCCTTTTCTGAGAGTTTGCCTCGGGCACCTAAATTCTAATACCCACCCTTGCATATAAAAAAAGCAAATTAAGCACAATGGACCGCGGGGACCCAAAAGCGCGGGGCCGTAGCAATTGCTACTATTGTTAATCCGGCACTGCTCATAGCAGAACCTTCGCCAGAAAGTTTTCGATAGGGAGGCTTTTCGTTTGTGCGGAGGGCTTGACATTAGAAAATTAACCAAAACTGCACTTATTCATAGTGTTTCACGTTTCAATTTGGGGGGCTTGGAGCTTTGTTTGGGGGGATAAACCCACCAAAGCCGCCCCATGGGGACGGGACTGGTTCATAGCTTATCTTAGATAAAAAAGTACACCCCATGAAAAGGCACATTCACTGACAATTTGTGGACAGTAGCCTATATGACAAACACAAGGAAATCGATGAAAATTGGAAAGTGCACTTTTAAAATTTCTGCCTTGGTCAGTAACAAAAACATTTTTGCATCAAATGTCCAAGTCAATGCCGACCTTAAAGCCCTAGGACCTTAAAACCCAGCCCTAGGAAATCAGTGCGTAGACGCAGCCAAGAACTCGGAATGACAAGGGAATCAGTGCGGCGTGTTCTTACGTCTGATCTGCACCTATACCC
>Ga0210059_1003078_pt1 | contig 26542 bp, 22 predicted proteins | sample Ectturendosymbi2_FD_188042 | JGI IMG/M metagenome (GOLD analysis project Ga0210059, IMG submission 188042) | Ecteinascidia turbinata endosymbiont from Florida, USA - Sample 2 (SPAdes) (version 2) | ecosystem: Host-associated > Tunicates > Ascidians > Unclassified | place: Key West, Florida... | reverse complement strand
ATCATAGATCAAAACAAAACTCGGCTGAGACATGTAATCAAGTTTGTCGAGTTTTGCGATCGTCAGGAAAGAATATCAAAGAAACAAGATGGCAGGTTAGTTGGAAGGATCCCCAGTTTTCGTGGTTAGTACAGTCAATTGTTTTTCTACAAATTACGTGCTTTCCTTGACTATTCAAGGAAAAGCACAAGCAATTTTTCCTTTTCAAGGCTTTTGCTTCCATAACTTCAGCCCCCCCCTTAGAAAAATCCTGGCTACGCCCCTGGTCCAGTATAAGCGAATAAATAAAATCTGCCCCACTTTGGGCAAGGACAACAACGGTGTTTGTGTTTAAAGGTTACCTGAGCAGGATTAAGGTGTTTTAGGGGCCCGTTTTGGGTCCCTAGAATCAGCGAAAATCGGGTCCCTGGAATCAGAGGATTCGGGTCCCTGCAGGTCCATACCAGATTCCTAACATTTTCCTTTAAAAAAGCCTGATGTAAACAAATGTGGACTTTTCATGAAGTTTTCATCTGTGGGAAAAAAATCTATGTTTTCAGCACGGTAACCACTCTTATTTTCTCCTAAGTTTTGCAGGTTAAATTGTGCTTTGCGTTGTGATTCATCAGTGCTTATTATGAGTACAAAAGATACGAAATCAGAAGTTTTCTGCTATTTGAAAAGAGTCAAAGGTGAATTTCTTGCTAGAAGTCATACTACTTCTTTGAACAAAGGGCTTTTAAACACATTTTCGCATCTGTGTTAATGGCAACGTGTGCGTTTTTGAAAGAACACATGAGAGTCGACTATGTGTTTTGCGTTCTTTGCATGGTTTGCCCGGGCAGCGCTGTTAGCTGGAATTGTCAAGACTGCAACAGGCAAAGCATGCAACGAGTGCAAAACTCTTGGTCAATTCGGATTGGTCAGTGTTTAAATGCTTGGACACAAATGAAGTCTTTCAAACAGCCATTTTCTTGATTTTGGTCATAAGAAATAACAAATGGTCCTCAGGCACTGACGGCAAAACCAGCGACTGCCTTTCCGGAAATTGTTTATATTACCAGTATCTTGAGTTACGTTTCTACTAGTAACTGTTCTCTGAATCGTCTGAACCTGTGATTGTTGTTTTTTGTGGATTTCCTCGTGGTAAGAGCGGTGCTTGTAAAAAACTACCAGATTAAATTACTCAGAAAGGTTTGGTATATTATCTCCAACGATTATCATAGTAAACTACAATTTGCAAAAAACAAACAAGTCATAATAGTAATCCACTGAAGTGAGCACAATGATCGATTAGTGGTGGAGCATTTTCGCCCCCTTTGTGTTGTTTCGCCCCCTATTGCCCTCTTTGTTTTTTTCGGCCCCTTGCCCATCAAAATCGCCCCCAAGGGGGCGATTCCGCCCACTTTGAGAAACACTGCTCTAGCCTGTGAAATATTTTTTCTTAATAAAAATACACTCTAGTATTCATATCATAAATTCTCTTCTCGCAGCTGTACGTGCATTCGAGTAAGCACATTGTCGACTACCGGAAAAAAACAAAACGTACCTTGCGAATCAGCGAAAACATAACCTTTACAAACGATGACGTCATGAATTACGTCCTAGGGGTCCTCCAGTAAAAATTGTCCCGGGCCCCCCTACCGTTTAATCCGGCTGTGGTTTTGCTGTGCCTATATTTCTCACATTCCTCAATATTAAAATTTAGCATGGGGGCATACGGTCAATTAGTCACCCCGGGCATCATGAGACCGCTGCACGCCCTTGATCCCACTGTGGCTGAGCCCAGCTAATCCAAGAGTTTATAAAGGTAAGCAGCGAATAAATGAACTCAGGATTGCCCTTTCCTTGTCCCGTTCGTTACAGTGAAGGGCATGGGCGTCGGAAGGATTTTTTTGAGGAGAGAGCCGATAGTTGATTTTTCCAAGAGTAGTCAAAAAAATTACAGGGGAGCGCTAAATGTGGTTGAATTTCATTTCACCCACTCGAAAGCAAAAAAACAACTTTTTTAGCAAAAAATTTCACAGGAAAATATCAAATTTTAAAATCAAGGGTAAATCCCCCCTTCCGACGCCCATGGTGAAGGTGTGTGAAAGACAAGTGCCTCACTTTATTCACATGATCTAATTCCTACTATAAACTCGCTAACATTCTCACTGAGCACAAAATTACATCGCACTCAGTTCTGTGAACAGCAGGTTGTGGCTTGTTCTCTCAAACGTTTTCCAGCTATGTCCAACAGAAATTGCTTACTGAGCCAAAATTTGTGTCATACCTTAACCAGGGCCGCACACTGAATAATATATTGATGAGGGCCGCACATTGAATGATTTATATGATCGTAGCAAACTAAATTTAGTATGAGCTAATGAACTGAAAGCGTTCGAATCCTAACTGCAATGGTAACAACTGTTTCGCACCTTTAACCACTTCTGAGTGTGATTTCATAGGCAAGTTCAGCGCCAATGGAACAAGAGTAAAAATCAGAAAATTAGTAAGAAGTTTTGCAGCAAGATGGCAGCGGACATGAAAATCTCCCAGTACGCGGTACAGACGTGATAGAGGCATTGAGAATCACCTGTACTAAAAATGTCAAATTTAAGTTTATCAAAATAAGGACAGGATGTCACTATATACGCTACTTACACTACAGCGAAAACCTAAACTGGGCCGCATGCGGTTTGGACATAGCAGGTTTAAACGCACCTGATAACACTGAAACCAGTGAATGCTTTTGTTTTCTTAATATGATACAGTCTGTTTCAGTAAAAATACAGGCATGCAAGTAGCCTACCGTGTTGTAGCTTGAAGCCAAACAAAAAAGGTAAAATGCAGGATAAACTATTGTGTTCAAGTAGCTTGGAGGTAACTGTTGCAAGAGAAATAGGTCTGGACTTACCATCATCACTTTTGTCTACATTCATATTTTAGAAACGAAAATTATTCCTGACTTATTTGCTATTTGCATATTTTTAGCCTAACAACGTGCAATTGATTGCATGTAAGTAACACGTAACTGATGATGCGATTCCTTTCGATAAATAATGACGTGAAACTTAACATTTTTTTCAACGAAAAAAATGTGGCGTTTTTATACGACGAACCCGAGTCCTATAACACCATGCTTCGTCATTGTGATATTTCCATATCAGGAGCGCAGCCAGGATTTTTGTAAGGGGGGGTGAAGTTATGAAAGAAAAAAGCCTTGGAAAGGAAAAATTGCTTGTGATTAGAATAGCCAAGAAAAGCACGTAATTTGTGGATAAACAGTTGACTGTACTCACAACTAAAACTAGGGGTACTTCCAACTAAACTGCCATCTTGTTTCTTCGATTAACTGTAAACCTACACCACAGTGATCTCCTAACTAAAAAGATCAAGATAATTCGCAAGCTGTTAGCAAAGTGTAAGAGTATACGCGTAAAGTAAAAGTTGTGGTAGTGCTGTAAGCAGCCACGACCCTTCATAAAAGCAAAAAGGCTTGTACAAAATCTAGATCCTGCTTGTGTAGATGATAAACATCGCATACAGAAGCCTAAGTAAAACTGTCGCAAAGTTCACATTTAAAAAAATGCTAACAAGCAGAGTGGCACAGTATGAGCTCTGCACAACAATATATGTGGGAACTTCCATCCCACTCATACCTAGAGCAGAGCGCTTCAAATAATTACAAGCAAAACCTTCAGCCTCCGCAGATTACAGGTAAAGGGCTTAAAAATCACTGGATATATTTTTTTAGCTGCGGAATCACTGTCAGTGTAATTAAACAGCTAAACCTAATTAAACACCAAAATCTGATCGACGCCTTTCACGGACTGAATAAGAGCACTGTTGGTAGTTCAAATATCAAGCTTGTTTCCACGCTAGTAGAGCACGGTACATCCAGTTCTTGTTATATATGGTAGCAGGGACGGATTTAGGGAGCGCGAGGCCATAGACCATCTTAGTTTTTGGGGCCCCACGCAAGTGTGACCTATTTGGCCGCTTGTTTGAAAAGCGTGAAAGTATGCCCCTCATACATGTAGCGCCCCCTGAAAAATCTTTCTTTTTTGTGCCAACTTTGGTTCTACGACTGCCTTAAATGTTCAACAAAAATTAAAGCCTTTCCTACATTCTTCTAAAGAACAAATGGCATTGCGATATTTTCTTGGAATTTATAGCTCTGTCATGTAGTTCAGAAGTTCTTTTCGTTAAACTTTCGTGATTGCTAGCGTTTTTAGTAGATTTGTTTTTCGGATATAGACATTTTCATGCGGGACTGTGTTGCCGCCCTCGAAAATATCGTCTAACTGTCGATCTGATTACCTCTACGTAAACTCCTTTTTTATGGAAATAGTAACCAGGCCCGTAACCACGGGGGCGAAGCCCCCTAGAAAATTTTTCGCCACCCCAGGAAAAATGTGTTGGACATGGTTTAACACTATTGGACATAGTTCAAAAAATTTAGGCCCCTCTCAGAAAACTCTTCGCCCCTCCTGGGGTCCCAAGGTGGTTACGGGCTTGATAGTAACCACATATTTTATGAACCAAACAAGCACAATCCATTCAGTGGACACAAGGCTTATTTATGCCGTTCTGAAGTTGTCATTTCCCAAGCAATACAAAACATAGTGTTTTAATTCTCTATGCCAGGGGTGTCAACTCATTTTCACTGAGGGCCATATTAACATTAAGGTTGCCCTCAAAAGGCCCGTTGTAACAGAATTAACCACAATCATCTACGCTACGCTAATGCTTAAAGAGCGTCTCTCTGACGTAACAATGATTGTGTTGCAGTGAAAGGAGCCTTAAAACTGAATGACCGTTTTGAAGAGAGACCATAGGTTAGCAAGATAACTAAAATAGCAAAGTTACAACATGGCAAAGAACGTCGTTCGCTTTTGTAAACGTGTATAATCCACTACAGTTCCAAAAAAAATACACATGTTGAGGCAGGCGCGTAGCCAGAAATTTTGATAGGGGGGGCAAACAACAACCGGGTCTCAACATTGAAATATTTAATGCCCCTTATTTTTAAACCTTGATCCATAAAATGCGACTTTTTATGAATAATTATATTCACATTTATGCCGGAAATAGAAAGTCTGCTTCCACTGAATTGACAGGTTTTAAAAGTTTGTGTTTAGCGAAATTCCAAGCTTTTACTTTGGATGAACGTCACCATTTGCTCGTAAAACGTTTTTTGCGAAAACCCTTGTGAAAATCACGATGCTGCTGTATAAGTGCATGTTTTGCATTAGGCTGTGCTTTTCGCAGCCAACACTGCAGTTGAGAAAAAATTACCCTGTCGGGGCCGCCATTATGATAGACATTTTTATATTTACACGTTTTTCATGCACACCAATACACGCACGCTCGAAGCCAAGTAGCGACTTTGCTCTAAGACACCCACTTCCGAAGTTGGTCCGCGAACTTACATGCACTGTAAGACTTGGATCTTATCCAATTGTTTAGTGATTGGTTGACTACGCAGTTGTTAACGCAAAAGGTTTAGTCCCACAAGGCTTTTGAAAAATGCTTGGATTTTTTGTCGTTACACGCCATAAAATGCTACTGTGGTAGCATTTTTGCATGCTACTTGCTCTACGCAGGATTCCCAAAAACTGTTAGGTGTTTATCCAGCTCTTTGAGTTAACAATATAATGCACAAGTATTTCACAAAACAATTGTGTAAGTTGGTTAACGTCATATATGCCCTTGCATGTTTGACCCACTCAGGTTATACAAAGTGTGAAAATGATTGTGCATTTGCGAAAACGAAGCCACAATTGATTATCACCACGGCTCTGCACCAAAATTAAGAAATAATTATCGCTGCAGCTTAACACAACGGTTGTAATTTAGTTGATTTAGCCCCGTGGTTCCCAAAGTATGGGTCGAAACACAAACAAAGCTGGATAAAGGTCAAAAAATGGGTCACGCACAAGCGAGCCAAACTGGAGCTGTGTGTTTTCAACGTTATGTCTGCTTCTCTGTGTCCGTCTTTGCCATAGGCTGTTGAGAAAAAGGTACCGTAGACGGCTAACATGAAAAATGAACTTAGCAACTTGGTACCAAAAAATTCATCCGCACAATCGTTAATTTTTCTTACGTTTTTTGAGGTTTGGATCGCGAGGTCTTCAAACTCAGATATGGGTGGCGCTCAAAAAAAATTGGGATCCGCTGATCTAGGCATGCTATCATAAGCGGTTGGAGTCTTTTTTTAAATCCATTAGTGTAAAATGCCAAAATCCAATCGACTGGCAAAAATTCAATTTCATTTCATTTTAGTCAGATGCGTTTGGCAAGAAAATTCAACAAAATAAAAAATCAGCAGGAAAATTAAATAGAAAAACAGGGAGGCACATCCGAAAAAACAAGCCCATATTGAGCATATTTTCGCAAAAAAACGCCCAAATTGTCTTTAGCAGTAAATTAAAACAGAAAAAATACCATACAATTTGAAAAACAAGCAATCCACAAAACAGACATCTGCAAAAAACAAGCAAATTTAAATTAAAACAAGCCCAAAAACAAGCAACCCGCAAGTCTTCAAAAAAAAAACCGTAACTCCACAAAAAAAACAAGCCCAAATTCACAGGAAAACCGCAAGGTTGGCAGCCCTGAAGGTAATGTGAAATCATTAATGAAAACGTTAAGGCTCCACATAATTGTGATTTAACCATCACAATAGATCCACATGTTTAAGCATCACAAGTAAATATCTAGAATGAATGCTATGGTTGATAAACAATGTCTATGACCTAATTGCGTAATAATAGACTTTGAAACTGGATCGTTTCTTAGCCAGAGCTTGAACTTCAAGACATACGAAACATACATCACCGCCATATTCACGCATTTAGTTTTAAAATAGTGCAAAAACAAAAATCTATTATGTTCATTTAAGGCTACTTCTGATGCTGCTGACAACGGTAAGTTATACAGTATTTGTAGCACGCTAGAGTTATCAGAGAGGAATTTTTGGGATGGTCTTGAAATGAAGTTTACATCGCCAATGGTTGGGATACAGTAAGCTGGTGCATCAGAAACAGCTGTGAAAAGCGTTAGGCCTACTGCCTGTTTTTACATTCGCTCAGTGATTACAAACGCTTAGATACAAGTTTGTATTTCATGATCATGATCACCAGCTTCCACACGGAGACGAAGCTTAAATTAGCCATGGCATGATTTCTCCAGCATTTGCACCATACACAACGTTTGAATCGTGGACAATGGTAAACCATACTGCTTTGTTCAGGTTCAACCAAAAGCTGAAGTTGGATAGGTTCTTTACCCAATATTGTTGATTTGCACTGAAATATTTCTTTGGCTTACACAGCAAAAGCTTAATTGACTGAAAATTATTGGTACAACTTTCGGAATTGGGGGGGGAATTGCCCCCCCCCATGGCTACGCCCCTGGGTTCAGCCTTACAATTTAAGCTTCGCGGGCCACATAAAAAGACGTGGCGGGCCGCCAGTTTGACTCATGTGCTCTATGCCATAGGCCGATGGTAAACAGCATGAAGACAAGTTTTGCACACGGCAAAGCATTTTCGCAACACCTTCGGTTAACCACATGAAGCCCAGCCTAGACACGTTTTTCCCAGTAAAGCTTACGAGAAACTGTTCTACTGCAGCTGATCTAAATAACATATACAGTTACGCCAACCAATCTCTGTTTGCGGGAATCCAGGATAAACAACCAAACGTAGGAGCCAATACTGACAATATTGCTTTCCATCTGAGTTTTGCACTTTGCAGTGTCTGGTGGCCTTGCCTTGTTGCGAGCTTTTTGTCAGTGGAAAATTGAACACCAATTAAGTGCCGTTTGTTTCTTTTTCATTTTTTTGTAACCGCTTTCACACAGACGGTCTGAATCTCTCTCACGCCCTGATGCACAATATTGTCGTATTGTTACTGTACTGATAAGAGTCTAGAGCAGAAATTTGCATTTCCGCCCGTTTCAAGGTAAATTGTGAAGTTGTGCCTCTGCGCAGTTCCGCAAATTTTCAGTTAACATTGAGTCGTCATAATAAAGAGTTGTGCGGGGCCCCCAAAAGCGCGGGAACCTAGGCCATGGCCTATGCGTAAATCCGTCATAGGATGGTAGTATAAACAACGCAGGAATGAAAAAAGCTGCTTCAATATTTCTCAAACCTCGAAAATTCATAACCGCCTGGTTTGATAACAAATGTTTCGACGCCTTGTGGTACTGCCGAAGGGCATTCTGCAATGCACCCCATCTCGACTTCAACGTTGGTGAAAAATTAAAAAAATAAACATCAATATTGTGATGGCTAAGGGAGGGGGCTTGAGCCCCTTCATCCCCCCCATCTGCGCCTTTGTTCTACATGGTTAACAATCTCTTTCACTCTACTATAGAAATGAAGATGTATTTTTGGCAGTGCCATAGCTCTCTATCCCTCCAGAAACGTTGCAAAACTCTCTTTGCGCAACTGTACTGTCGAAATTCAAAAACAATTACGAGTTTCACCAAACAGAGTATCGGAACAGAAATGAATGGAAGACTTGTAGCCTCCTCGCAGTTGTGCTTAATGTGAATACGCGGACCATCTCATGATGAAAATTCAGTGGAGCGTTCAAGTGGAGATTGTTTTTTCGAGTAATACGATACAGCAATCCACCATCTAAAGATGTCGAATGTATTCCAAACAGGATGTTTCCGAGTGCTTTCATATTTTTCAATTGAGTTGTAAAACGGGCAAAAGGTTGACAGGCAGTAAACAACACCATTTTTCATACATTCCAGGTATCTGCATTTTTGTTTCGTAACTCTAGCCTATGAGACTACGTGTGGATGCCTTTCGTTTATATGCTTCTGACATATTTACCAGATGGTAATGTTGAATTTCGGTTCTGTAATTCAATCAACTAAAATTTTATAATCGATCCCCACCCTCGAAAAATCTCTGCCGACGCTATTTGTGGCGATGAAATCTTATCACCGCTTCTGGGTACAAATATTAGCGACGTATTCGAGACAGTAACCTCCGAAACCGAGATATACGTAAAAAACGCCGAGATTATTTTTCTGCCATTTGGTATGGTACTGCATTCCTGTTATTCCATGGTTTGAGTCACAAAAAATGTATGAATGAACCTACCTAGCGACGACTTTGGCTCACTTGCTTAAAACTGAAGGACATGAAATGGCTCGACTCGTCTTGAAGCTTTTTGCAAAATATTTGGATTTGACTTCCACATTCATGTCCATCTCTATTCATACTTTCGGCAAAATCAAACTAATTGAGACTTCAACTTAATCATATTGTTTGATTAAGATTTTTAGTTGGTTGAGTTTTGCAAAACTTGTCAACAGGCTTGTGGTAACCACTGTTCCCTCTAAGAAAATTTTACACTGAGCAAATGTTTGTTTTAATGAGCACGCAATTGCGCAACCATGAAGACACACAACCACTGAAGCGTTTCAAGCGGTGAAAAATCTATGCGGTATATATATACCAGGGTTTTTTAAGGTGTTTTAGGGACCCGATTCCGGTCCCTAGAACTGAAAATCGGGTCCCTAGAATCAGAGAAAATTATCATCGGGTCCCTAGAAGCAGAGAAAATCGGGTCCCTAAAATCAGAGAAATCGGTTCCCTGCAGGTCCATACCGGGTACCTAATATTTCCTTAAAAAAAACTCCATATACGATCACTGGTGCAGGAGGCGGGGGTGCAGGGAGTGAAAGCGCACTAAAACTTTTGATTTGGTGAAAATCCGGGCCAAATCCGTGGAAATTTGGGCAAAATATGTGGATACCTTCGCAAAATCGCTGTATGTGCTTCGATTTTACAAAAATGGCACCCAAAATCAAAGTGCAGACATTTTTTTGGAGGTAATGTTTTTATTTAGTTCTTTTTGGGCAAGTCCGGGCAAAAATGGTGCTTGAAGTGCTTTGATTTGGAAAAATGGGCCCAACTTGAAAAGAAATGCAGTCATTTTTTTTGGAGGTCATTTTCTTCGGAGTATTTTTCGGGCAAGTTTGGGGAAATTTGGGCAAAAATCCTTTACACCCCCAAAAATTTGCTTGCTCCTACACCTTTGTATACGATATTAAGTTTGGAATGTTGCAAGTGCGCGAGAATGAGATTGCACTACGCAAATGGTTTGGTGGTACTGTGCATTTGCGCACCTTAGAGGGAACATGTGGTACTCCCATGCGTCGACTGACCGAGTTGATAAAAGTAGTTAGAATGTCCAAAATCGAGTGAACTTGTTTAAACTCGAACAAAAATTAGTTAAACGTGAATCACGTTGATATAATGGTCTGCATCATTTGTTGAAACAAAATAAAATTGGCGTATACTTTAACTCAATCAGGTACGTAGCCAGGTTTTAAGGTTTGAGGGGGAAAAATACATTTTTAGGGGGTGTAAGATTTTTGTTTTAATTAAATGTTTAAAACAATTTTTATGGACACAACAAAATTTGGACGGCCACAAAAGAAATTGGGGTGGCACTGCCTGCCCCCAGAATGCCCTCTGTGGCTACGGGCCTGAACTCAATAGGAAAAGGTTTCGACAAGATGGCAAGAAGGCAAATGTAATAATGAAGGCAAACTATGTTGCTGTTTGAAAGTGTTGATCGATGTTGCCTATTTAGGATACAAGACGCAAAGGAACGATATTTCTAGATTATAATAACACTGTAATTACGAAAAAAATAATCACACGTAACACATTGCAAAAAGATTCTCAAAAGACAAAAATTATAAATCTTCACGACCAGTATTGAAAGTAGTAGGGTCGATGCGATCTTTCAAGTCATACCAATTGTTGAATGCGAGTAGTGCAGAGTTTTTGGCCGAGAGAATGGACATTTCTATCGCACTAGCTGCCCATTCGATGGGGCTCGTGTAGTAAAACCCATCTTGATTCAACACAAAGCTGTCCAGTTCTTCAGGTGGACTGCAATCGCAACACATCAATATACAGTAAGTAACGTATGGTGAAAGACCAAAATTCAGTGAGTTTTTCTTAATCAGAGCATTCAGTCTAAAATATCGATAAATCACGAAAATGCACGAAAAGTTTCGAAATATCAACTCACCTATAATAGGGATATCCATACCAAGCTTTTTCTTTGACTTCCGTAAAGCTTGTGAACAAATTGTTTAACTGTGTTTCCGTCAAAGCAGCGTCAGAAAAAACTTTGTACACGCCGCTGTTGTCCACTGTGTCTCCTTTCTCTGAATCAAAATCTACAGGAACGTGCAGACCGACACTCCTTGAGGAAAACAAATACCGTAGTTACAATTCAAAAGCTAACAATGCGATAACAATTTTTTTAATTTAAGGAATCGGATCCATATTTTAACCGTGCTTTATTTGCAGCGAATGAATCCATCTGCATCGGGCGTGCATTAGTAAGAAAACAATACATCTATGCAGGTTTTTTTAAGGTGTTTTAGGGACCCGATCCGGGTCCCTAGAATTGAAAATCGGGTCCCTGCAGGTCCATACTGGGCACCTACCATTTTCCTTAAAAAACCTGCATCAATGTTCAGTGCCGAAAACAAGCCTTTTATAGTGTTTTTTATAACGTTGTTATCGTAAAAATTCCAAGGGATTTTACAATTTTTTGCAGAGCAGATTTCTACAGACAAAGACTTAAAAGTCGATTTGTTATTTTTCACATTTGCCATCATTGTCACTTTCGATTTTTGCTCATCGTTTCGATTTTTGCACAATCTCTGTTTAACCATTCCTTTAATTGTGACAAAGAGCGTAAAGTTCAAAATTTTATATCGGTGATGCACCGTTTGCTTACTTTTGCATAGATCTGCGTGACTACTATCACCTCTACGCTGGAAGGTTGCATGTAGGAGGGGCTCGAGCCGGGTCATTGATCCGGGACCTATTAAGGGCTTTGGAGTAAGCATAAAAATTACGCTGCTCCGGTTTTAACTCCGTAATCTCTTCTATCAAAATGTAGCTCAAGCTCCAGCGCTCTTTGATACTGCTGCCACAACACAAAAAACAAATCTTCTATTTTGAAATTTTTTTGTTAGATTATCCATCTTCTTTAAAAAAAGCTTGATCCCGGAGTTCCTGCTCCACAGCCCTGGACCTATGAAGCTTAAACGGGCTGGTAAAACTGCAGAGTCTGTTCATTTTTTCATTTTGTAAAACATTACCCTTTGATACTAAACTCGAAGCGACTGAATTTCAAGGCCTATTGGTATAGCTTGATTGGCTTCTAAATTAATGGCAAGAAAGATAAACTCCCAGCCGGCTATGTTATTTGGGGCGGTGAAGTTGTGTTAAATGTTGGTTTAATTTTTATTTGTTCTATGCAATCTGTTTAGTTGCAGTAAATTCCTGATTTACGTACAGTACGAATACACTTCCTTCGCAAAAAATATGGGTCACAGTCTATAGACTAGAGACCCTCGAGTAAATCCATTCCAATCCGAATCCAGCAGTTCAGTGCTCATCTTTGCTGTGTTGTGTACACAGCCGTTCTTTTTCAGGTGATGCTAGTTATTTTTGTAAAGCATAGTGGCTTAAACTTGTTCGACAGCAAGAACGTGTTTTACCCTTTAAGTCTCGCGTGCGCCACGTTTCTTGCAGAGCCTTGCAATCCTGTAACTCGCCATGCGATTGAGCTAGAGAGCTGTTCAAACCCTCTAAGGATTCAGCAAGTCTTGTAGTCGAAATCAAAAAAAGAAATTTTTCGTTTTCGGTGGGGAACACCACAAGTGGGGGTGCTTTTGGCTACCTTTACCTGGCCCTGGGCCCCAACCCATTGGGCCATTACTATGGCTCAAGATTTTTTCGGAAACTAGGCCAAAATCCGCGTCTTTAGACCTCTTGAATGACTTTCTAGCATATCTGTAGCCGAAATTATGGCCAAAAAAAAACAAAATTAGTAAAAATTTTTGCACCCACAAACCCCAATGTAGGGTGGAATACACCCTTTTCTAAATGGCCATCACTCGCCAGCGGATCGAGCTAGAGAGCTGTTCAAATCCGCTCTGAATGGTGAAAGACTTGTAGCTTAGGCTGAAAAAAAAACTTTTCGCCGTGCGATTTCGGCCTTTCTGGCTATGGCTATGTTTACAAAACCACAGGTTGTTTTGACATGTTTCTCTAAACCAGCTATGTCCAACCCGCGGGCCCGCATGCGGCCCAGTCAAAGGTTTTGTGCGGCCCAGTTTAGGTTTTCGCTGTAGTAAAAGTATTCTATATACTTACAACTTGTCCATATTTTGGTTATCTAAAATTTGACATTTTTGTTGCAGGTGGTCTTCAGTGCTACTTTGTGAAGTCTGCCACCATTGCAGTCAGGATTCGAACGCTTTCAGGACATTAGCTTTAACTAAATTTAGTTTGCTGAGATCAAAGTAAGCCATTCAATGTGCGGCCCTCATTGATATGTTATTCAATGTGCGGCCCTGGCTAAGATAGTGACATGATTTTTGGCTCAGTAAGCCATTTGGGTTGGACACAGCTGCTCTAAACAATCCGTGACGTCAACGACCCGTGGGAGTGCGTGAATCGAGCAGAATTAGCGCGCGACGTTTAAATGCATTCTAGGCTACAGTACGAGGTTTTAGAGGGTGTGATGGACTTTTTAGCATTTCTAGCTGATGAGTTATGGCAAAAATGGTAGAATATTAATTAGGGAAATCCCCTGAAGGCCCTTTGGAATTCCTGACATATTTGGAATATTCTTGGCATAACTTTTGAACCAGAAACGCTAGAAACTTGATCAAGGGCTCTAAAAACGCGTATTTTAGCCTAGAATCCAAAAATACTGCGAGCCACAATATTGGCGCGTGGGATCGGATGATGACGTCATATAATTAACCAAAAAATAGACCCCCAACTTCCCATCCAAATTAAACATTTTTTTAAATTCTAAACTACACGACGCCACTAGTCATTACAGGGTTTGAACAGCTCTCTAGCTCAATCTACTGCCGAGTTATGGCTGGCCAAAGTTTGCCGTGAAAGGGCAAATTGTGCCTTTTCTGAAAAGTTTTGAATTAGGCCAAAAACCGGGTTTTTGACCCATAATTTTGGCTACAGATATGCTAGAAAGTCAATCAAGGGCTCTATAGACGCGGATTTTGACGTAGTTTTCAACAAAACTTTGAGCCAAAAGAATGAGTCAATGGGTTGGGGCCCAGGGCCGGCCAAAATTTCCAAAACATGCTCTCTTTGTGACGTCACCTCCAGAACCCCCCACCGAAACCAAAAAAAATTTGTTTTCGATTTTGACCACAAGACTTGCTAAATCCGTAGAGGGTTTGAACAGCTTTGTAGCTCAACCGCCTGGCGAGTTATAGGATTGCAAAGCTCTGCAAGATTTGGGGCTTTCGCGGGACTTCAAGGGTTTGGGGGCCTGCAAATTGAAGAGGATAGGAAAATTGCGAATTTTTTCGTGTCAGCATGTCTTTTATTGTGCGGTCAAACAATCATGATAGTTTTACCACTTCAATGGTATTTTCAAAGTTCCCTAAATAATAGTAGCTAAAGTGGTATATACCTTTTTATAATAAATAAATACGATATTCTAGAAGGTTTGTCTCATTGGCTGACATCACGACTTCTGAAGTAATTTTCCATGCTCTGCAGCTAAACGTTTCGCAAATGTGTAACATATTCAGGCAAAGATGTGTGACAAAAAATAACACTGGAATAGCACAACTGAGGTATTCGCTGCTTGTGTCTCACATGCACGAAATCAAAACTCACTGTTTTAAACTAAACTTCGTTTCGTTAAAGGCTTTGCCTGATGATAATTATAATGTCTTTGCTCGATTGGAAGAGTCTTGTCTGACTCAAAACTTCTCAACATGTTGGTATCAGCGTCGATTTCTCCGGAATACCTTTGTTCTATTATGGACGAAAAATCCGTGCTCTACTAAGACGATGTGGAAAAAAGGTCACCTTTCCGAGGATTGTATGTTCGAGAATGCAGTCTGCAATTTCTGTAAGCGAAAAGGTCATTTGCAGTCGGTCTGCCGCAAGAAAAAGCAGCTAGAGTCGGAAGTTAAATACGTTGCCATCAACAGCATTTACGACGAAGCCACAGCTGCAGTTGCGAAACTAGAGATTCCGGTGAAAATCAACGACCCGACGTGCACTCTCGAACTGGACACAGCGGCTGGCGGGAGTTTCTGTCTGTTTCTACGTGGGAGCAGTTGGGAAGGCCTAAGTTACGACAGCCCGGCTTCACCTACCAGTCTGCGTCGTCGCATTCTATGCCTGTTCAAGGATGTTTTATGGCAAAAACGTTGTTCCGAATTCCGGACGAACTTCTGATATCACCTTCATGGTTACCGCTATCCCTGGGCTCAACCTTCTTGGTCGTAGCGCGATAAAGCAGATGGGGATTTCACTGGATCGCATGTTATATCCTGAAAGAATTGGTCACTCTCCAGTGCGGGCACTTACTCTAGAACAGGATGTTCCGTTACAAAGAGCATGTCAAAACCTTTGTGAACAATATCCAGAGTTGTTCCAGTCAGAGATGGGGTGTCTCAAGGACTTCGAATTAGAAGTTAATTTTAAGCCAGATGCCAAGCCATCGTTCTGCAAGCAGAGAGCAGTCCCCATCGCGTTGCAGGAGGATCTCAGTCACGCTTATGACGCCGGCATTGCAAAAGGAGTTTGGACACCGGCCACTTTCAACTCTTGGGAACACCAGTGGTGCCTGTGCGCAAAGCTTCACTATCGGGGGGAAATAAGGCCGGAATCAGAGTGTGTGGTGATTATTCCGTGACGGTCAACTCGCAACTGGAGACTCATCGCCATCCATTGCCACTTCCGGAGGAGTTGATGCGCAAGTTAGGAGGCGGGCACCGGTTCACCAAAATTGATCTCGCTGACGCCTACAACCAAATCAAGCTGCACCCGGAAAGTCGAAAGAGGTTGGCTCTCAGTACACACCGTGGTGTGCTGTTACAAAACGTCCTGCCGTTCGGAATTTCCTCGGCACCAGGTTACTTCGAAAGCATTATGGATAGCCTGACCAGCGACCTACCGGGAGTAGCAGTTTATCTTGATGACATTCTGGTGAGCGGAGCTTCAGCAGATTAGCATCTACAGAATTTGAAGCGGCTGTTACAACGCCTACATGAGAAAGTGTTGCGTTGTCGTTTGCAGAAGTGCCAGTTTGCCCAAACAAAGCTGGAGTATTTGGGCAACGTTCTCTCTCAGAATGGAATAGAGAAAGGCAGTAAGGTTAATGATGTCTTACTGATGCCCCCGCCGCACGATGTTTCTTCTCTTCGTTCGTTTCTTGGCTCCGTGCAGTTTTATGGGAAATTCTTACCCCCGCATGCATCAACTGTGGCCGAGCCATTGCATAGGCTCACGCGCAAAGACGTTTCATGGCGCTGGGAAAGTGAAGAAGACCACGCTTTTCAAAGGTTGAAGACTTTGTTATCATCAGACAAGGTTCTGGTTCACTTTGACCCAACCCTTCCAGTCGGTATCTCTTGTGATGCGTCTAACGTCGGGATCGGAGCCATTTTGTTCCACTGCTTCCCAGATGGCAGTGAGCGCCCCATAGCAAACGCATCGAAATCCCTGAATCGGAGCCAGCACAACAGTTTACGTGTGCAAGTCCGGCCGTCGGATCCTGCCTCGCTCGAGACGGAAACTGCAAAGGATCCAGTCCTAACGAAGGTAATGCGTTTTACACGTGAGGGATGGCCCGCCAAGAATAACACCAAGGCTGATGATTCCGCAGAGAAGTTTCGGAAGATTGCCGTTTCCTTGTCCACTTACCATGGGTGCCTCCTATAGCGACTACGAGCTGTGATCCTGCCAAACTTCAAAGTAGTTTCCTCTCCTTGTTACATCAAGGGCACTTTGGTGTTCAAAAGATGAAACAGCTAGCTCACACCGCTGTTTATTGGCCCAACATTGACCATAACATCGCTAATCTGTGTCGTAAGTGCACCACATGTGCTATTCATCAAAATGCTCCGCCGAAAGCAGCGCTTCATCCGTAGATGCTACCAGAGAATCCATGGAGTCGTCTTCATCTGGATCACGCCATCAATTTCATGGGCCACAATTGGTTGGTGATGGTAGACACGTACTCACAGTACCCCTGTATTTATCCAACCCAGTCGATATCAGCAAAGACCACGATGAACCTTTTGGAGCAAGATTTTGCCCATTTCGGTTACCCACATACTTTGGTTGCGGATAATGCACCCACGTTTACGTTGGTTGTGTTTCAAGACTGCTGCCAAGCAAGAGGGATTGTTCATCTGACGGGTGCCCAGTATCATCCCGCTACAAACGGAGTCGCGGAAAGGTTGGTCCAAACCTTTAAGTAGAGTCTCCGTAAGTCTGCCAAAGCACCAAGAGATGCGCTTTTCGAGTTTTTGATACAGTACCGGCGAACTCCTACGGCAAGTGGACATTCACCGAGCGAACTCCTGACCGGTCGTCAAATTCGCACGAAGTTAGATGCTCTACTCCCCTCTCCTGCATACCGCGTCCAAGCGAAGCAGGCACGGATTGCCACCAAGGCGCAGTCAAACGAAGTTCTGCGCTCGGTAACTTCCTCCTGTGAAGTCGGAGATCCGTGCTACGCGTTGTATCATGGGCCACGCCATAGTCACCAGCCTCGATGGGTTCCGGCCATCGTAACGAAAATGCATGGAACACGAAATGTCAAGGTTCGGGTATTGCCACGGGGACCTACATGGAGACGTCACGTCGAACAACTTCGACCACGTTATGCAACTGAGGATGACACGCTTCCCGGCGATGATCCAAACGACGATCAAGCATCGGCTTTACCGCATCATGAACCAAAACCTCCTCCGAAGATGGCGGCTACAGACAACTCCGTGTCAAGTTCGGGTCACCGCACCAGTGACACGAACGTTGGTCCTGCTCATTCTGAGTATCGGCCTGAAAACCCGCGACGTCCGAAAAGAGTACGTCAACAGCGGAAGCTATATTGTTGTTGAATGTATGGTCGCTAAGTGTTTCTTAAATGTTTCAAATTTTATTGGGGAGGTGTTGTAATCATGTAATCCATTCAAGGTAATCATCTAATCGAAGTACTTCGTTGTGGAATGAGCGTGCCTTACCTAAGCTACGTTCTTTCGAGTCCGCTGATTGGCAATCCTACACAGTACATTAGTTAGTGTCCTGCCTCTCCTGCCCATTCTATGATTGAGTTCGAACCTTCTACTGTTTGATTGTTACTTGCTCCACGATATCGTTCGTGTTTGTGCTGTATTAACGAAAAATACAACAGTTTGCGCCTGTGCCAGTCTTACTTGGATAAAAGTTCTTTGCCCGTAGAAAAGTCCTAGGTCAGCTTCAACGGCTTCATGGATTGATGGGATTTCAAGGTCCTAAAATTTTTACGTTTTGTTACAGAGCAAGCGAATGCAGCTATTAGGCTCTTTCCATTTTCTGTGCTTTAATGATATAACTACGCACTGTATGAAAGAGAAGAGTTATTTTTGTTTTCTATTTGAATAAGAGCGGAAGATGTCTGCTCAGTAGGTAAAATATATACTCGGCAAACATTATCCAGTGTCTGCTTTTTTGCTGTTAAAGGACTGTTTTGGAGAGATACTGTTAATTTCATGAATTACTGTAGTTTTTGTCATTGTGTAGTTCGGTATATTGAGGTAATAATCAACACTCACGATACAATTCACAATAGACACACTACAAAACATACGAGTCCGTGTCACGTGTGCAGCTGGGGCCTGAAATCAGGTTTCTCCAGCTGAACAAATTCCTCTCGGAAACCTTGGTAGCGTGCGATACTACTTCAGTGCACTAAAACGTTAGACTACTTTCCACAACCACCACAAACGCAGTGCGCGGTCTTAAACCCCTTAAGTCCCGCGCCCGCCAAAAATTTGGCGCAAGTTTGCAACGCTGTAACTCGCCACCCGATTGAGCTAGAGAGCTATCCAAACCATCCTCGGATTCAGCAAGTCTTCTGCTTGAAATCGAAAAAAAAAGATTTTCGGTTTGGGGTTTGCTGGGGAGACCGCTGCAAGTGGGGTTGTTTTTGCTTTTTTTGACCACCTTTACCTGGCCCTGGACCACAACCCATTGGGCCATTATTTTGGCTAAAGATTTTTTTGGAAACTAGGCCAAAATCCGCATCATTAGAGCCCTTGAATGACTTTCTAGCATATCGGGAGCGAAAATTACAGCTCATAAACCAAAAATTGACCAAAATTTTGCTCCCTCAAAAACCACTCTGGGGGGCATTCGCCCCAGGCACTAACTCGCCATCAGGTTGTGCTAGAGAGCTGTTCAAACCCTCTAAAGTTTAGCGTCTAAACACTCGTGAAGGTATGTAGTTTGCAATAAAAAACGTTTCAGTTTAGGATGTCAGGTTTTTTTTAATGCTTATATAATGATAGGATGTTCATGTTATTTTTGCTGACGTCAGCATTTTTGCCCGACCGCCCTTTAAGACCCGCAGGAGCCATTTAAATGACATAAATTTTTTTTGAGTTTAGCTGATTTTTGGTTACATTTCGGGACTTTGAAGGGTCCGAATGGGTTTTTAGCGTTCGTCGTTCCAAGATTAAGGCCAAAAAACATCAAAATTAATTGGGGAAATCCTCCAAAAGTATTGAGTAAAGCCCCTTACCAAATAGCTGTTTTTTGGCCTAACTTTTGAACCAGAAACGCTAGAAACTCAATCAAGGGCTCTAAAAACGCATATTATGGCCTAGAATCCAAAAATACTGCGAACCAAAATATTGGCGCGTGGGATCGGATGATGACGTCATATAATCAACCAAAAAACATGCCCCTGTCAGGATCCCACTGGCCCAAAACCCCCCAACCAAATTAAAAAAATTTTTTTTTATTCTAAACTACACGACGCCACTAGTCATTACAGGGTTTGAACAGCTCTCTAGCTCAATCTTCTGCCTGGTTATGGCTGGTCACAGTTTGCCCTGAAAGGGCAAATTGTGCCTTTTCTGAAAAGTTTTTAATTACGTCAAAAACTGGGTTTTTGACCCAAAATTTTGGCTACAGATATGCTAGCAAGTCAATCAAGGGCTTTATAGATGCGGATGTTGACGTAGTTTTCAACAAAACTTTGAGCCAAAAGAATGGGTCAATGGGTTGGGGCCCAGGGCCGGCCAAAGGTGGCCAAAATTTCCAAAACAGGCCTTCTTTGTGACGTCACCTCCAGAAATACCCCACCGAAAACGAAAAACGTTTTTTTCGATTTTGACTACAAGACTTGCTGAATCCGTGGATGGTTTGGATAGCTCTCTCTAGCTCAATCGTCTGGCGAGTTATAGGATTGCAAAATTCTGCAAAAAAGGGGGTAAACCCGGGACCCAAAGGGTTAAAGCTAAATCAATTAATTGCATTTTATACCTGTAGAATAAATCACTTCTTGTCGTGAAAATCATTCCGGGACACGATCGAGACGGGCAATGAAAAAATGTTGCATTGAGGTTTCCTTTTACAAAAGTTGCGACGGTTTTTCTGTTATTACAAAAAAATAAGTTTTACTGTTAAAAAACAACGAACATTAACAAACAAATCGTTTCTTGTACGATACGAGGGCGAACCAATCTATTCTTATAAGACAGATAAGATACATGGCTGCGCTCATGCAGGAAAAAACTGCCGAAAACGTTTCTGAATTTATGCCCGCAAAGCAAAAGAGCTGCATTTGCTGTGACAATCAGGAATGCAAATTTTCAGGCAAACCTTAGAACACATGTTAACATTTCGCGATTTTCTGACTTCTATGCCATATAAAAAACTAACTTTTGGAGAAGTTGTCTTTTCACAGATGCCGAGAGTTATTCTTTGCGCGCCTGATTTCACTGGTAATTTGTGCCGAAGTTTTAATCAACCCTTCGAAATTTTTGTCCACCCTTTCCAACGCATGACATTCCTCTTAGGTTTTTCATCTATCGTATGTTGCAATACTCGTGAAAAGGTTTACAATCTCATGCGGTTTATAAGCAGAACCCCAGTAAATTAAAGACACGTGGCAAGAAAGTTATATTTTATTGTTTTATTGCACACAAAGCATTACGAAAGTTTTTCAGATAGCAGCTCGATTGACTGGTTCGCATCTAAGGTTATACTTTTATTGCTTTCATTATATTAGCATGGTGACTCATTACCAAACAACGTGTAGGCGCAAACATGCTTAGCTGAGAGCAATACGTCCAAACCACATCAAGGTTTCCACACTAATTTATCGTATTTCTGCTTTTCAAGTGGTTGTTTCTTAATTATTATTTTTCCTTGCTAGAATCTGAATGCTGTGTTTTATCTTTTCCGGAATAAGTAACAAGCATAAAGCATCACATCAACTTAAATTTCGGACCAAGATTTGGTTGCATCGAAATGCGCGCAACAGAATTTGGTCCAACCGTTGTAATTTGAGTGCACCATGAAAACCACACTGAGCCTTACATGCGTGGCAACAATTTCAGGGTGCTACCTAAGATATTTGGAAAAATGACAAAAATCTCAGCTGGCTAATTCTGTTTTCTTACCTAAAACGACGTCGATCTGCTGAGGCCGAAGGACAGCTTCCGGGATCCGGACATGCTCTTGAAACGTTTATATGAGACATATCTCGGTTAACTGGAGCAGCAAGTATCACAATGTCGTAATTCCTGCACACGCAAACACTATGAGATACGCTTTGTACAGCAACGTAGAATAAGAAAATAACCAGGTCCTCTCTCTTCTTTGGTTTATTTGGTAACAGGAACTTTTTAAAAAGGCAGCAAGTGTTACATTCACGTTTAGAAATTAAAAAGGTGGCAAAACCTGATCAAGCACATAGTATATGGACGTGGTACGGGGAATGAAATTGCAAGTAACAGCAGAACTGTGCTGCATTACAGTCGTTAAAAGTTCACAGCAGGAGATATATATAAGTCCAGTGATGAAACTTCTGCACTGACCAAAACAATCTACATTGACGTTTGCAATATTTCAACCATTCCAAAGTACAATTCGGTCATTGAAAGCTAAAATTTAACACAAACTCATATTTAATTAACAAAATTACGTATAAAAAGAATACAACAGAAAATTCTAACGCACTTTATTTGAAAAAATTTTAAGAATGTCATAACGGTCCAAACAACTGACACAATGGCGTCACAAAGGTTAGTTTCTCAACATATCCAAAACATCATTGGTCTGTCTCAACATTTCGGATTTATACAGAACTTTATTTGCTAAGTATGTGTAAGCATCTATAACAATACAACGAAACACACTTCGCTCAAAAAAGTAAGCTATTAAGCTGAAGCACAGAATCAAGCCATTGCCAATGCAGAGAAATCTAACATGACATCAGATTTTCGTTGCACCAAGTTATGGTTGGTTTTGTTTCATACGACTCAGTTTGTGTTCACATAAAAGTTTCAAATACATCTACACATTTAAGAATGAATACAGAGAGTTGTTTTTCAATGCACTTTTCTTAACAGAATGTAAGCAGCGTGAGTTTTCAAATACTAATACGCTTATTGCAAAAACCCTATTAATTATTCAAAATATTCTTCGAAAATTATGTACAACCGAAGATACAGAACGACAAAGAAAATACTAACATAACCGCCAAATTTGTACAAATGTATATTTGACAGATATGACATACGCTTTGAACGCAATGAGATATTATATACAGTTTGAACGCAATACAAGCGATAAACAGTTATTTAATGCAACCAGTTATATAACTTTCATCATAGGCGTAGGAAGCGGGGATGCAGGGAGGGCTGTAGCTCCCCAACATTTTTGCTTTCGGGCAACAATCATTTCAAACATGGAAAAAAAATTTGTATTTAAATTGCAATTTTATAAAACAATTCTTTGGTTAATTTAAACCTTTTCCGGTAATAATGGGGTTAAAATCACATTAGATGTCTTTTTATTACGTAGCGAGGTTGAATTGCAAAATTTTTTGAAAATCTACTTTTTGGGCATGAATATATTTTTCGGAAATAAAAACTATACCCCTTAGATTTTTTGACCCCTACGACTTTCATGAATGTCAAATAAAATTGAAAGCTTTTTCATCAACCATAATCCCAAAAGATTCGTGATAATGATGGCGGATTCGCCTTTCCCGACAGCCACGATGTGTACGTACAAAGCCAGCACTTAACAAAAATTTCCACGTGGAAAACGGCACACGTTTATGGGGTACTGCTTAGCTCTAAACAGGGATGAACAAAGTAGATCAATTGGGAATTCAAGAATATCCTAGAATAGCATTTTCGCATCCTATTCGATAACAGAAAAACTACACAACCTTTTTCTAACACATCAGAACTTATCTGCTTTCCACATTTCGCACTTATACTTCCAGGCTTTCACAATCTCTGCTTTGGCTGAATAATTTTGTTATATATAAACCCCGCACGTGACTTGGTGGCAATTTTCAGAAGTAGTTTTTCTGCCTGCCGCGGGTATTTAATACGACGCGACGCATGTCACGCTGTGAGGCAGAAAAGTCGCAATGCCACTTTGTGTGTATACGCGGGGCGTGTGAACCAGGCGCGCAGCCAGAAATTTTGATAGGGGGGAGGGGTAAACAATAACCAAGTCTTAACATTTGAATATATCATGCCGCTTGCTTTTAAAACATCATCCACAAAATTGGCCTTTTTCTGGCGCTTTTTTTTCTAAATAATTCTATTCAGATTTAAGCCGGCAAATAGAAAGTCTGTTTTCCTTGAACTGACAAAGTTTTAAAAGTTTATTTTAAGTAAATTTCCAAGTTTCTACTTTAATTGAAAGCCACCATTTTCTCGTAAAACTGTCTTGCGAAAGTGTTTGCGAAGATCTTGATGCAATACTCGTAAGTGCAAGATCTGCAGTATGCATTTTTCAGCCAATATTGCAGTTGAGCAAGAAGTCATCGTGGCCGTCATTGTGATTGCGCTTTTTTATATTTACACGCTTCTGATGTACACCAACACAACGTTCCGAGTGGCGACTTTGACTCCCGAAGTAGATTTACAAAACTTGCGCGCATGCAGACGTGGATCTTGTCCAATTCTTGAGCGACTGGTTGAGTTACGCAATTGATAATGTAAATGCTAGAGTCCCTCAACGCGTTTGAAAAATTTTTGGATTTTATGTCATTAAACGCTATGAAATGCGACTGCGGTGGCATTTTTGTACGCTACTTGCACTAAGCCTTGTTCCCATAAACGATTAGGTATTTGTTTAACTTCAGAGTTCACAATAAAATTCACCAATGTTATAAACACAATTTTTTTAATTGGAGAAGTTATGCATGCGCCCTAAACAAACCTGCATATGTTTGACCCACTCAGTCTACGAAAAGTGTGAAAACGTTTGCGTATTTGCGAAAACGAATCCACAATTGATTTTTACCACGGCTCTGCAATCTGCAATAAGTTAAGAAATAGGCCTACTTGTCGCCGTAGCTTAACACAACGGTTGTTTAGTTGATCTAGCCCAGTGGTTTCCAAAGAATGAATCAGAACCCAAGGGTGGAGAAGGGTCAAAAAATAGGTCGCGCAGAGGCGATCCAAACAGGAGTTATAAATTTTCAACTTTACCACTGCTTGTCTGTGTCTGTCTGTAGCAGAGATACTTGAGAAAAGAGTATATTGCTGACATTAAAAACGAACTTAGCAACTTCCTACCAAAAATCATCCACACTTCCAGTAGTTTTTTAAAACGATGTTTGAAGCTTGGGTCGCCAGGTGTTCACCAAACTCAGATTTGGGTTGCGCTCAAAAAAGTTTGGTAATCAAGAGGTTGAAGTCTTTCTTTAAATCCATGAGTGTTTAAATAACAAAATCCAATCGACTACGAAAAAACTCAATTTAGTTACATATTGGTCACATGCGCTTTATCGAGAAAACAGATTACAAGCTACCTGTAAGTAAATGGCAGTGTCAATGGCCTTAACACTTACAAAAAAAAGCATCTTTCTACGTTCGTTACATTTTTGTGCTGACTGTTCGCGTTGCAGCTGAAAGCTTTAAGATTTACTGTACGATAGGGTGGCAATTAGCATCAGGTGAATGTTGAAACACTTTCAGACTATGTAGATATCGGATTCAGATTACTTGACAAAACTGTATTTTTACTCGCCGGCAAGGTAATGGGAGATCATTTACCCTCTACACTGCACTGTTATCGGATTCGCGATGGATTGGGAATCCCATAAATCATTCAAGCACGACCGTGAGTGTCTCACCGAGCTGCTTGAGCGCGCATGTTTTCAACCATACGTGATTCAGCGAATCCAACTAGCAGAGGTAGGTTGGGAATCCGATAATAAGGGATTCAGTGGAAAAGAGGTTGGGTGGTTTGTATTAAGTCTTGCGCAACCTTTTCTGTACTTGTTTGATGCTAAAACCACTACCGTGGAACAGATTGGCCTATTCAAGCTAGTATGTAGCAAAAATGACGGATTAATTTATTTAATAGTTTTGCCTGTAGGCTAACTACACCTGGTGAGGGAAACAATCAGCAAAATTGAATCGGTTGAGCAAACTGGAAGATTATTCGGTAGGTTACAAGACATCAGATATTGGGCTGAAGGACTATTACCCCAATACTGATTTAATATGTTTTAATTACAGCTTGGTATATGTAGAGTGATTCAACCTCTGTGCAAAATATGTAGCCTAATATTGGAGGTGGATGACTTCACTATAGGCTGCACTTTGAACTGTATCCCAGCTATGTGGCTATGATTTCCTCAGTTCATAATGGAACACATGGAGTAGCATAAAATTGTGTGGAATAGGTTACAGTTGCAATTTGGTGAATTGCAGTAGCCTACCTACTGTTCGCAGATTTCTACTTACAAAGTGCTGTGAATCCTCATATTTGACACTCGTTTTTATTGCACTGCAGAGAACAGACTGGGTGATCGTGACTGAAATCAACAAAGTGGCTTTGCAATGTAAAAACTAACTCCCATTTCCTGCCCTGTAGAAACTGTTCAAATTCTATTAAAGTCACTTGAAGAGTGCAATTACGATGCGACGCGGTTTTCATGACCTCATCGCCCAGCAGTTCTCCACGATTTTCTCTGCTGGCTGTTATTTTTCGGACTACGCTAAATAAAATCACATCTCGGCGATTCCAACAACACCTACAAAAAGCACCTTTGTGTAGTGGAATCAGCTTTCACCTTTTCATTTTCACCTATTAACCCAGCTTTCGCAATACCATAGGCCAAACCCACGAAGCAAATCTTTGAGTCCTTGCAGTGTAAAAACGCCCCAATATCGAGTTCGCAAGTGCGTTTACGAAGGTAAGCCAAGGGCGACGAATCGCTCACGCGTCAATGGGTTTAGGGTTGTGGGGGCCTGAGGCAAGACTAAAAAGGGGGGCCCCTTTGATGACGGCATCATACTCAGCCCACCGTGATAAGCACTTTTGATCAAGCCTAAGATACATCCACTCCAGGATACGTTCCTGAGACTACGGCATGACTGACATAGCAGAAGGAGAAAATGCAAAAGGGTGTTCATGATACAAAACTTGGAAAACACTGAAAGTTGGGAAGACAAGGCTGGCAACACATAAAAGTTATAGCCAATA
>Ga0210059_1003076_pt1 | contig 26547 bp, 18 predicted proteins | sample Ectturendosymbi2_FD_188042 | JGI IMG/M metagenome (GOLD analysis project Ga0210059, IMG submission 188042) | Ecteinascidia turbinata endosymbiont from Florida, USA - Sample 2 (SPAdes) (version 2) | ecosystem: Host-associated > Tunicates > Ascidians > Unclassified | place: Key West, Florida... | reverse complement strand
TTATTATTCAGGATTTTTGAGGAACTTGCGGTTGCCCTGAAAACAGAGTTTGCCCTGAAATTTTTCAAGCCCGGGGGGGCGGCCGCCCCCGCCGCCCCCCCGCCTCGTACGCCTATGGTGGCATCTTTATGTTCCATTGAATGCTCGTGGCTCCTCAGGCGCTCAAGAGCGTGCTTCCAGTCGCAGGTTCCTTTCCTAATAAGGAAATGCGTACATTTAGTCGTATCTGCGCACATCATTCTACAAGTGAAACATTTAACACAAGTTTGCGGAAGAGAAAAACAAAGCCAGCCCCTGTCAACTACTTCGCCATTGTCGTTCTGACCACGAATAAGACTTGGAGTACATTTCCGTGACAAGTTTCTGTCTTTTCTGTGTTGTGGAACATTGTGTTTCAAAAATGACTTTTCAACCAATATTCCCGCATTTTTTCCGGTATGTTGGCTGGCCAGAGGGCCCAGAGACCGATATCGTTGCCTCCAGCGATAGCGTCAGCCATCTCACCTATCGTGTTTTTCGATGATACATCTTGACGTTCTTCTGCTCCTGCACTGCTGGTTAAACTAGGTCTATTTTCATCGTTATGTGGATCTAAGTCTGTAACAAGATGTTCTTAGATTTTCCGTTCTCTTACAGGTTCCGCAGAAATGTCTTTGCTGGAGATCACTGCCACTGGAAAATATTCACTTGGATGTTTTTTGACTTGGCTGCAACTTCATCCTATCTCAGTTTTTCTCTTGTTTTTTTTACGTCTTTTAGGACCACTTGGATAAGCTCTATGCTTGTTAAGATGATGAGCCCCTTCAGTTAAGCTTAATAAGGCTGCCACATTTTCATCGCAAAACGGGAGGACAACTTACTTGAGTGTATTATCTACACTTAACAAGTTAAATAACATTTAGGCCTATTGATAAGTTTTAAGCATTGAAGTAAGATGTCCAGTGTGGACGATGTTTCAGTCAAAATACACAAAACAAAATCCTTATTTACTTGTCCTATTTAGCTCATGGATATTTTGCAGTTTCCTTAAATTTCTTTAAATGTAAAATCGCCTTTAACAATATTATCAAACTAATTGCATGAAAAATGTTTTGAATTGGACACCAGCTTTAGTAGAGTAGAAACTGGTTCAATTGGAAAGATCTATATTTCTTTTAGGTTTGTGGCTGCATCAAGGAAAAAATCGTTCCACATTAGCGCAGTGAGCCATAACGCTCAAGTAAAACTGCGCAATCTTTATCTGTTCGCTGAAGCATTCAAGCGTATTGAAGCTGCAAGATATTCTGCCCATCTTTCACATTCCATCATTTTGCAATAAATTGCATCTGGTTGATGCTCTTTATGCACGAACTCAAACAAGTTTTGGTATTGGTCACAAACTTTTGGCTTTATCAGTAGCAAGGTTTCGCTCAAGCAGATACTACTCACACGGTTCAACATTTTCCATTTCACTTGTATGCAAACGGAGGAATCTAGTCAAAGCATTCAAATTCAGCAAATAAAGTGGTCCATTTAGCCAGACGCGCAACACAAGACTTGTACAATACAGATACATCTGACATGAATAATACACAGTCACGATCCTTGCTTTCTCTCAGTCTCTGAGTTTTCTTAGTGCAGATTTAACTTGGCTTCATATGTGCATCTGATTGTCTCTATTGAATCCTTGCCTTCATAGCGGCGAGACACGATAGAACCTCAACAAATGATGCTTTGGACTTCTCAATAATCTGAACTTGCTCATTACAAGCAACCAGAAATGACTACAAATATCTTGATGTCTTAAACAGAGTTCGCTCAGAGAATTTCCAAAAAAAGCATTTCAGAACAACAGTTGGCTTGTCGATGGACATGAAGTATGAATGTGAAGCTGGGTATATTTGAAGCATCCTAGGCAAGCCAGGACAAAATGATAGCCACGTGGTTACTGTGTGAGAAATAAGTTTTTGGAACTCAATATCCACAAAGTCACAATAGTCTTTTCACTCTCTTTTGCGAACTTTGTAAATGCAACCACACGTAATTAACTCAGCTTCAAAATCATTTAGCCCTTTTCTGAAAAAGGATACTTCTGACGAAATTCTCCATTCTTTAGCATTGCTGATTAGCTTTATTACTAGAAAGTACTACACTAAGCTATGTACAATGCACTGATCATCGTATCACGATCCATCAGTAAAGCTAGTACAGTACCTATAATGGAGTCAGAAGTCCGCGCTCTAATGCCAAAGTCATTGAGATATTGAAAAAAGATTTACCACTGTTATGTAACGATTAATGAGAAAGCATTCCCGCCTTTCCAGCCGAGGAACAAATCAACCAAAACTATTAATTAGACAACTTGCAGGCCTTCCCATGAACTAAGCTACGTCACCAGCTCGTATCTTGTTGCAGTTGAGTAGGGACAGCTGAATGTATGTAAATGCAATATATCATAGCCAGTGGCGTAACTGGCGGGGATTCAGAGAGGCGAATTATCCCCCTGACAAGCTAAATATAAAAACAGGTCTCCTACTTAACTTATATTTCGGTTTTGGCATTCTTTTGGTTTACACTAGGTTGTTATTTACGTGTTTTTCGGATGATTTTCCGGGGGTTTAGGGTGTTAGTTTAGCCACTCATATCCGGATTCACCATCACTTCTCAAGCTTTTTTGAGTGTTAGCCAGTGGACCCCGCACAGTGGCCGGTGGGCCTGCTTTATCTAAATTTACCAACCTGGCTCAAACCTTTAGTTACGCCACTGATTATAGCTATGTAAAATAAGAAATGTAAAAAAGAGGATATTTTGACATTTTTGAACGTCCTCGGACATTATTTCATTTCTCATGAAAAATAAACATGTACTCCAAAAAGAGGACGTATGGTAACCCTACTTAACAATGCTGCTCATATGCGACCTGTGCAACCTGAGTAAGGCAGACGCAAAATCTACCAGTAACGAGTCGAAATGTAAGCTAATGCGATCTACGTGGCTTGGTCTTGCATTCACTAGATTCGGATATCTGACCGACTTTCAGGAAACCAATAAGTGCAATAGTTGTTTCGTCACAATATCAAATAATACACGCAAGTGAAATACTGCCATCTGGACGACCGATAATAATTTAATAACGTCTACAAACTTTCCTCGCTAATAAAAATGACGAAGCGGCATGCGCAAGTCGTACATATGGCTAAACACATGAATTTGGTTGGGGAGCCCTGGGTCCGGGCCCCTTGCCCTGCCCCTAAATCCGGCATTGCCGTGGTCAAGACAAATAATTTCAAACAGCGCGCACCAGCCTGGGATTTACAATCCCAAGGCTTAGCAATGAATCCACGTAAGTTCATGACTTCTAATAATTAGTTCAGTTTAAAACGTATAGCTCTCGAGTCATCATAGCTCCTTTCGAGAGCGCTTGTAAGCACGACCATGTGAAACGGTTTATCGACAGTTTCACGAAAGCATTTGTTATCAGCATACGATAATTCAGCATTCGTAGCAAAAAGGAAGAAAAGCTAGAGGCAATGTTCACCACTTCTTCAGAATGCGCACAAGAGCAAGACAAAAAAAATAATAATAAGAGGAAGGTTCATGCGTTTAAAAAATAAATATGTGCTTATGGGATTCCTGAAACATGTGTTTTTCTTGCCATGATCAGTTGTACCGTACATTCCTTGAGTTATGCTTTTTCACCGCGGTATGACAGTGGAGAAAAAGTAGCAGGCTTGTGTGCTGCCTATCCGTGAATGTTTATGACTTTTTTATCGTGAGTTTTAGGTTTGAATGAATGTTGTATTTCGTACTTGCTCTTTACCAGAGAATTCTTTTGCGCAGATGCTGAGACAGACTCTTCACCGTCCACGTCATCAGTGACGAAGTCTTCGTCTTCTCACAATTCGGCACTTGCTGACGTGGAGTTAATAACAGGTTACGTTGGAAACCTGCAGAAAATACGAACATTTGGTTTTTCGTACTCGATGAACCACAGTTACAGTTTCACTTGCATACACTCAATTTACAATCGAAGAAACATTAGGTACACTCTAAGCTGAAAATAATAGCAGGCAACCACCAGCTAACGGCCTTCGTCTGGATCTATGGGCCACTTGCCATCGGGACTCGGAGAAATGTAGTAATCCAGTCTAACAAAGTGAACACATGGTTTTACCATCACATGCAGTGGCGTAGCCAGCCCAAAATTTTGGTAGGGCCAAACATTTTGCCCTTAAGCCAGTGATTCTTAACCTGGGGTAAATTTACCCCAGGGTAAATTTCATCTTACTAGGGGTTAAATTTACTGAATTGTAAATTACAGCAAACGTAGGCTATATTTTGATAAATTTTTACAAAAATGTAATGTCCTGGACTATTAGGCTAGATAGTTGCAGGACAAAACACAAAAGTACATCTGACAGTGTTTTGTTCGTAGATTGCCGAGAGGCTTAATGTCAGGCGTAATAGAGCATTGTTACAAACTAAGTTTACGGACATATCACACAAACTCGAGATGTTGCACCTTGGATATGATTCAGAGTTATGCTTATGCTTAGTGCAATAGCAAAGGAAAAAAACGCCTAAAATTGGGGGATGGATTTGTAAAGCCGTACCAAAAGTGGTGAACTTTGTTTTTTTCCCACTCAAAACTAAGAAAACAACCTTTTTTGCTAAAAATGTCAAAATCCAAGGGGCCAAGGCCCCCTGACCCCCTCCGACGCTTATGGTTCCAGTAAGCACAAAAATTGATGTATCTGAATGAGTGTAAGTTTGCAACGTTTTCCTGGAGAACCTACCCAGGACCATATCCAGAAAAGTCATGCCTTGATATACTAAATAGTTTGGGGGGTATAATCAATTTTTTGATTTTGTTTAAGGGTAAATGAGATAAAAAAAGGTTAAGAACCACTGCCTTAAGCGAACAATAGTATTTAGTTTGGGACACCGCCTCTCGAAGCACAAAACAACAAGATATGCTAAAAATTTGGGTGGGCATGGCTCCTTTGGCCACAGGGACTGCGCCTATGATCACATGTGGACTTTTTAAAATCTCCTGATGCAATAGCCTGTTTCTGAAACAAATGCATGCCATGGAAGTGGTTATCAACTGTTCGAAAAATGTTGAAGGGCTCCGCAAGGATGGTACAACATTTGTTTCGCGGTTAATGTCATTTGGTAAAACCTGCTGCTAAACGTACCATTTGTGATTATCTTGGATACTTTTTTTATTTTTTCAGAATCCGTTAGTCTGCTTTTTATTTCGCTCCAAGAACATGTCTGACAATGTCATTCATTTGTTAAAGGGCAGTTGGCAAATTTCGAATATAAACGCACGAAAAAGGTTTGTTGAGAAGCAGATCATTTCGACGCGATCCCTTCAAAAGACCAATCTCGACACAAAGACTAATAACGCACAAAATCAATGATTTAAATGATGCTTGTTTTGCGCTTCTGTTTCTCATATGACTTTGCAAGTCTTCCAAATTTTATTCAATCTCAGCATTCACTCCAAGGAAAGTGCTCGGTAATGTTTTCTGCTGCGAATGTGACGTCTTTTATTTTGATATGGGTTCTTAAAAATCAATTGCGATTATACAATGGCAATGACTACAATCAAAGTTGAAGGATGGTGGCAGGTGACTAGGGAGGACATTTGTGACCTTTTTTGAGGTTTTACACTTTTACAACGTAAAACATTTGATCTCATTGTTACATTCAGCGATTAGTTGCAACAAGCGAAGCTGAAACTGTCAGATACGTTCACTGAATCGGTAAAAACTCTTCTACTACTGCAATTGTATCTCACCCGCCCGCGCTTTAAAACAAACGTATCTGGGTATTATACAGGTACTTTTTGAAAAAGCCGTTTTGTTATGAAAATGGGAACAGCTTAATTGGTTCAAAAAATAGAAAAAGAGAAACAGGACCAAGAGTTACAACATGGTTGGCCGCACTTGGAATTCAAAACATATAATTTTAATATTTATCATACACGGGAATTTTCTAATTTTTGTTCCGGTATACTTGTTGCTGTTGCTCAGCCAAATAAAATCGCGGTTGTGTTTGCAGTCAGTTTTAGAAGACATCATTCAGCCCTTCATAACAGTTGCGTCATTATAGATTCGGAAAATCTTGCAACTCCAGATTTAGTTTTCGTAGGTCTTGTGCTGAAGATCGACACTTCTTGTGCACATAAACTAACAGCGATCACTGGACTAATTGAAGCAAGATTTAAACATGTTTTTACAGGAAACTTGAGTATAGACGAGGAAGCAGAAAATTTGTTACGTTTTGCCGCATCTGCCTACAACATGTTAGAAAACTCTTACAAGTACATTTACGATGGCGTTGACAACAGATCTATTGAAGATGGAGGCATGGACATGTACGACGTTGGAAATAAGGTTTTTTTAAATATGACAAAACCTGAACATAATAAAGAATGCAAGGAAACGGTTTTGGGTACAACATGTTTGTTTGCAGCTTTACGTGAGGTCAAACGGATCCGACTTTCAACCAGTGACTTACAATCAAAGTTTAAGGTCAGTGCCTCCTTATATTCCTGTGGGCAGTGGATGAAAACCTTAGTCGGTGCGTTCCGTCTTCTAACATAGTTTTTCTCCTCTGAGCTACGAGTAATTAAAAACTCAGGTTTGCTGCAAGCTTTCAAGGAATCAACCGAGTAGACTCTGCTTTTATGACTTTGCGATGATGCAGACTTGCACATATCTGTTTTCAAGTAACTAATTTCCACTAATCATTCAGCAAGCTTTTTAATAGGAAATCGATTTCATGTAACTCTACACATCTTCAGTCCTGTAATCTTATTCAAATAGATGTTTGAATAAAATTTTAGGACTGTGTAAAGGTGAAAAATCTTTGCTCTCCCAAATTTTTAGTCATGTTGTTGCAGCCATGGATCTCAATAACTTTCGTCTAATCATACTGCAAGATTAGATTCACAGACATAACTTACTCTGGTGTGGCATGGTAAACAACTATTTAAAGCACAGGTAGGGAAACTGTTGCCCGCGAGCCAAATGCGGCTTGCGTGAACATTGAAGATGGCTCGCACCAGAAAATGTATCACCGAAATTACAACGTTGCGCCAAAACTAAAGCCCATCATGAGCAGATATTTGGACAGCTAGTCAAGACACGTATTTCGCGTTCCTCATAATTTTCTATCCTTATTTTCTTCAAGAAGATAAAGTTAGAATTTTATCATATAATAGAATTATTTTTGCGGCCCGCCTGCAATATTCCACAATACATGCGGCCAGTGATAGTAAATGGGCTCCCCACCCCTGATTTAAAGTAATGAAGACATGCAAGTTCGAGCTTACACACCGATTATTGCGATTTCTTGAAATACACAAAAGTTAAGAAACCATTGATAATGATTTTGCACGCTCTGTGTTTTTAGTGATTCACAAAACACTTTGATGGGCGTGAGTCTTGCTGGTCATCCTTTTCTTCTCCTACTTTTCGTTAATCAGTCAAATGAAGTGGAAATCAAGGTACGGTTTGGCATATTTCTACATAAGCAGCACCCTGTGCAAAAGTAAGGCGCACTTCAAGAACCTAATTTTCTCGGCTTGAATGGGATTGGTATAATTATATCCAGGGTTCCCAACCTGGGGTACACGTACCTCTAGGGGTACATTTGCCTATCTGAAGGGGTACGATTAAGGCTAGCAACAGAAGAGAAAATATATTTATATATTATGTACTTCCAAATATTCTAAAATATAAAAGATCTATTACAAGTTCAGTTGATTTTTGTTATCTTACTCAGCCTTTTTGTCATAAGAAATTTTAGGGATCCGCACGCTCAAATGTTGAAATGCTGAAGGGGTACATGGTAAGATAAAGGTTGGGAGCCCCTGAGTTAGACCATACTTTGTGAAAATTGTCGGCTAATTTTTAATCATGTCTCATTGATGTTCGGTAAAACCTTCTGTGCCTTTTTCTGATGCGGAAGAGTTATGCACACAAGGATTGCCTTGCTTAAGGCATTCGTAGTCGTATGTGCGGACACTTACGGTATAATGTGCATTTATGTAAAAACTTGACAAAGTTCTATTTACTGATTTTGTGTTTTTCGAAGAACTGCTATTTAACACTATCTGTATCGAATTTTCAGGAGTCTGTTGCTGTTTCTTCAGCAATTTTCCCATTGGTTTCAGGTCGAAAGCAAAATAGGCAGCGAAGCTTCTCCCGATTCTCCGAGATTTCAAGGAGATGTAACAAACTCGCCATTTACTCTGCGATACCGGGTTTTCCAAGCTTATCAAGACAATAAACCACCAACCGTTCAAATCTTCTTTCAGCTCGCTCGCTCAGTAGTAAGTTGTTCAAGCTGTATCCGTTAACCTGCTAACAAAGGGAACCTTTGCCACTTTTGATTTAACTGGCAACGCAAATACGATAACCAATTTGCAAACATTTTATGTGTGACCTCATTTCTGCTGCAAATCACCTTTTGTACCGCTTACAAGATCAACACTGATCGCAAGGATTTTTTTTCACTTTAAGTTGCATGAAATGTGTATTGTTTGTGACTTTCGTTCTGAATCCGAAATTTTATGAAGCTTCAATTCCAAGGTTCCGTAGAGTAGACAATAGCTTAGAACAGTTTTTTTTAAGGAAAATGTTAGGTACCCGATATGGATCTGTGGGGACCCGATTTCTCAGATCCTAGGGACCCGATTTTCCCTGATTTTATGGACCCGATGATAATTTTCTGTGATTCTAGGGACCCGAATCGTGTCCCTAAGACGCCTTAGTAAAACCCTGGCTTAGAATGGTCAAATCCCTAACAACGGACATGAACTTGTTGAACTTTGACAATGACCAGCACTCAGGGCCGCAACCAGCTGAGGGCAAAAAGATTGTAGTTTGTTTTTGAAATTTTCGGGAGGGGGCAGTTGCCCACACACTGGTTGCGGGCCTGGACATGCTGATATCATACGTACTATAGTTGCGTCACAGTATTAGTAGTTGACCTTGTAGTCAGAAGTCATCTGGTCCTCTAAGTCAAATTTTTGGTGTGGGTCAGTGCAGTGGTGCAGCAACCCACTGGCTACTCCGGCTATAGCCAGGGGCGGCACGTTCCAGGGGGCGGAAAAATCTAGTCGCTTTTGTAAGCAGAGATAATTGAAAAGAGGTGAAGAAATTATTCAGACTGATTAAAATTTAAGCTTTCTTAATTTCATCAGCTAAGTCCCACGCCCCGTGAGAATCTTCTTTGACAAATGAAGGCGACACAGACGATGTTATTAGCGCCATGGTTACAGCCACGGTATGTTCACCACCGCTTTGTCGCTACCTATATCTCAATATTATTGCACAACAATGGCCCCTATTTCGGGAATCTACTTGAAACGCGTCTACTCTATCAAGCTGCAGTATCGTTCGTTGGACAAGGTCCAGCCACTACAGTTGCAGCTGGGTTTTTAAAGCAATAAAGCAACTAGTTGCAGCAGTTATTTAGAAAGCTCTACAGTAGTTAAGCAACTGTTCTGTGCTTTATTGAGAGGAAAGGGAAGTTGCTCACGTGCTTAATACTTTCGCTCATCCGGTGGAGATTGTCAATAGGTGACTAAAAGACTGGTTATCTCAGGGCGTTAATTTACGCAGGTTTTTCTGAGAAAATGTGAGCGCTGTGTTGCAACGCTGGGCACCCAGTAATGGAAAACATTGTGTATCAATTGTTTTTAGTCTTATGTCGTCCAAATGAGCTAAATTTCACTCAACTTATCGTAGTAACGTTTACAACAGTCAGGCCCGTCGCCAGGATTTCGCAGCTGGGGGGATGCAAAAATCACGAGGTGGGGGCACATTTTTTAAATACAATATTGAATGTACGCAGCAATCGCCACGAAAAGTCGCTCGCGACATGTAAACTTTATTCACATTTACCTCGACCCAGAAAGTTATACATACATGAACGCCGAACCGGCTGAGCACCGTCATTTGCTTATTTGTAACTTGGGCAAGGGAAGACACAAGAAATAGCATATTTTGCAAATCGTTAAAACTTCTTTCTCCTAGTAGATTGTTCTCACGTTTCACCTTTGTCCCCGCTTCCTCTTTCATGTCGCACTAGCTACAGCATATCAGGCGGTTCGCTATACAGCAGAAATAAAGCAAATAGACCAGTGGTTCTCAAACTTTCATGAACCATGGCCTCCTTCAAAGGACTCTGGCGAATACTTTATACATCGTGACACTTGAGTTATGCAATATCAAGACAAAGCTACCTAGTGAAAGCCTCTGCTCGTGGCCCCCAGAGAACCGCTCCGTGGCCTCCAAAGGGGTCCGAGGGCCCCGTTTGAGAAACCCTGAGGCAATTGAGGCGCAAAAGCAGAAAGAATGCCATCCCCTAAATCTCCCGGCCTGATGCGATAGATCATAGATTGAGAGTTGAATTAGTCAAAGCAGGACCAGAGACGTATCAAAACGAAAATCCTTTTGGCAGCACCATCAGACATCAGATGGTGATTGCACGAAATTGCGAAGAAGTCTTCTAACGAAATGGTTCTACAAAACACTTAAGAATGGGGATATAATTTTGAGATCTTGGTTATTATACTCAAAATAGCAGTGTGGACTCTATTGTTTTTGCTGTAAGTTGTTTCGATTGGGTAATGATCACTCTTTATTTGCTGCAAAAACTTCGATAACTTTTTTGAATTTGTTTGGCTTGGGACTGGCGTAGTCTATTGGATTTCTTGTCTATTTGCAAAAGCGCGAAAATAATTTCTTTTTCGCCAAACGATTAGGACTACAGTTGTTGTGGTCAAGTATACCTGTCACTTGTCTCAGCGTAGATTACTTATTGTTGGTGATTTTCTTCCCAACAACATTTGCTATTTGCATTTTCCCTTCGTTAATTGCTTCTTTTTTGTTTGCGTTTCGGTTTCCTGTCATTCATTTTGAATATTTTTGTTTGGCTGTTAATCGTCTTGGGAGTTGAATAATGGTGACTTCGGTCATACCAACTCCCCCCACTACAAATCTTGTGTTTGTTCGAAAATACTAATTGTTGAGTAAATACTACAAAACAAAATCATTGTTTGGTTTGCTGCTTATAATAGTCGTTACTTGTTCGAATACTCTAGCGATATCATTATGTGACAGCAAGGGCGTACGTAACGGGTGCGGTGGGGTTAAACCCCCCACTTGAGTTGATATTTTACAAAGTTATATTAACGGCGCAAAGGAGATTGATTGCTTTCGCAAAATTTTTGCTTGTTAATTTGTCGACTTTATGCAAATGCCACGGAATTAATTTGCGTGTAAATTTCAAGGAACATTGTAAATAGGCCAAAAAGTAATAATTAAGTTTTGGTGGGGATCTGAATTGTCGTCTGCATTCAGGAACCTTCTCACCACGTTTTGCAGACCTTTCGTCCACTACGCATGCTGAAAATTGTGTTCCGCGATAGTTCACTTGATCCCAAGCAATTGTCTTTATTTTGTCTGCTATGGTTGATTAGCGCATGTGCTGACAGCATTTGCTACATTATCGATTTATATTGCATGACAGAACTGTTGCACGAGCTCAAAAACAGCAGTTGTTATCACAGAAGCATTCAGGCATTTGTTAATGTTTCAGTAGAGAAAAAGGAAAACTAAAAGTTTGTTGGACTTCTATGCACAACAAAAACAAACGAAAGTTTTCTTGCTTACTTTGCGCATTCTCAATTCTTGTGTAGTTTAGCAAGATTCGATCTCGCAAACCGGGGTGTGCGCCAGCCAGTCCAGCCGCACACTTCCTATGCTTGACTGCTCGTATTGGAGACATTGGCGCGGCCTGATATTCCAGTTGTAAATTGTGAAACGTTGGTTTGCAAACATGAATATGACGTCAAACTGCGACGTCACAAACAGTGCACATCAAATACAAATGCCTACCATATGCCACTGAATGAACCCCCGTGAAAATTTTCTGCGTTCGCCATTGTGTTGTAGCTATTATCAGCAGCAGCTGTGCGTTGGGCCCCGCGGCATGGTGTTCGGGAAGGTTTAGCAGACGACAATTTACGCCAAATTTGGCGAAAGTTCTTGCTAAAAGGATTTCAAAAAACAAAAGATCATACCATGGTTGACTGAGCACGATGACGTCATAAATATAACATCACTGCCCGCACCAGGGGACGGCATTTTCTGATAGGGCCAGGGGCGGCAGATTGTGCTCCTACGCCACTGGATCAGTGTTCTTTGTATCAACCTCTCCTGGTTGGAAAGGTATGCAGGAAGACTGCCGGCGAGACTTAGAAAGCATTTAGATATCATCACGAAATGGTTTGCTGCTTAATTGTAAACAGACACCACTGTGATTTTGAAGGGCGAATACGAACAAACTCTGACAATTGACACCAGCTCTAGTTTGAGAAATGGGAGAGAATTCATCACAACTACTACTTTTAAAGGAAATGTAGAAAATGCGTATCTAGGATATTTTCTTTTATCCAGGTAAGTTGGGCAAATGCTCCTATCAAGAAAAGTTTTGTTCCACCTGCATGTGGCAAAATATGTTTTTAAAATATTGAATGTTTTTACAATCTAATTTTTCCCACGTGTAATTGCATTTGCTTGGAGTTACAAGTAACCACTTTACTCCTAAACAAAATTTATTGTTAAAAACAACAATGCTTTGTTTCATGTCGAGTTGCGTTTTATACCAGATAAACTTTTCATAAAGCTCTTATTTCATTATTTTTTCTTGCTTTGAAGCTAAGAACGTTCCTGCGCAAAAATGTTTCCATGAAACCTCCACATTGCACGAAAATGAAAAAATACCAAGTCAGCGCTTAGATACATACCACATCGTAGTGGGCGTGAACACCACTTCGGATTAAACTTGTAAACCAAGTGGTCAGAAACAGGTTGTTGCACAAATCTTTTCCAGCATTTAACGTATTTAATGAAACGTTTAGCAGTGCTGCAGACCAGAATTGCAAGTCGAGCCGGGTTTTTCGGGTCGGGCCGGGTTCGGGCTCAAGTTTGTCAAAACGTTTCGGGCCGGTTTCGGGCCAGCATACAAAATTTTTTTCGCAAGAACGGACACTTTTGTCGGTTGTTGTCACTGTTGAAGCAATCGAGTTGATTAAATTTTCAACAAAAATGATTAATTGTGAATTATTTAGTCATGAGTAGCTTGCTACGCTACCAATACTCCGCAGTTGTGCAAACCTTGACTCACTCGGTAGTTTTTGCTTTTTGGACTAAATTGGGCTTCAAAAATAAAAGTCGGGCTCCGGCCAGGTTCAACCTCGTGATTTCGGGCTCGGATCGAGTTCGGGCTTCAAAATGAGGCCCATTTACAACTCTGCTGCAAACGTTTTATAGGAGTGAATTTTCTACTTGCCAATAATTTTTAGAACTCCCGGAACTGCTGAAACAACTCAAGCAGAAATCGAGGATTTCCTGTCCAATACTTTAAGCCAATCAGCAGGTAGGAGCAGTAAAACGACGGAAGTATTACGCGTGCCCATTAGAGTGCAAATTGCTCATAGCATCATAAGTTTGTTGTGTTTACTGTACATCTCCAACATTTCGCGTTTCACCACAAAAGTTAATGAAATGTAATTGTAAAATGTATGGCGATGATTTAGCGTTTAACAACGTGATGCGCAAAGCTCCCAGCCTTTCAAAAAGATAAAATTCGTGTAAAGACAAACATTCGTAAACTACACGTATGTCGTGGTGTTCTTCGACATTACAACAAAATTCATTGTGTGAACAAATTAACCGAGATTCCATGTGATTTCTGGAATCGCTGTGAGAAATTTGACTCTTATTGTTAGTTTTGTCTTTGTTGCTAATATTCAGTGCTGTCACTTCACAGGACATATATCATAAGTTACAATACGAAAGCTTGCATTTAAAAATCGTAAAAACGTTTCGCTGTTTCCTGTGAACCCAAATTCTATTTAGTTTTTTAAACCCAAACCCGTGAAGCCGTACTTGGAACTTGCAAAAATTTTCTCGCAGGTAAGGGTAGTAGGCCTACGTCCATAAACTAGACAAACAAAAATATGTTTGTCAATAAACATCCTCTTATATGGTCAAAAACACCACTGAGTTCGTAAGCTTAATCTATTTACATTAAAGGGTAGTTATTTCACAAGGTAACGCTGCAGGTAGCCAAAGTTGCACAAAACACGGTAAAGCTTTGTTTTTCTTTTCAGGTTTGTCAAACAAAGCAGCCACCAACCTGAAACTAAACAATACAGTGTGGACCACTTTTGCGATAACTATGTTCGCGTACTTGTTGCCAAAGCTGTTGTTCTGGTTCTAGGTCTCCGTTCATTTTTCGATGAAAATATTCAATGCCTGTGATGCCGATTGCTGCTTGTCACTGCAAGCATTTGCGTGTAATTATATGTACAAGCTTTTGCGTGTAGTACTCGTATATATGCATTTAGGTAGCTAAGGCATGGAAAAATACGGCACGTTAGATTTTTATTCCTGTCGAATGAGCCTGTTCAAATCCTAATATTAAACCCAATTCATCTCACATTTGAATTACTTTCACTTTTGAATATATCTTACATTTGAATTACTGTCATCGCCATATTGCTGTATTCATTTCTCTACCGGAGGCTAGGTCAATTCCTTCACCGAAGTCTGCTGAACCGCAAGCTCAACACTAATATGAAAATGCAAAGTTACGTGGCGCATTCAGCGAAAAATTGCAAAAACGAATAGTTATGAATGATGGGAAACCAACTGCAAAGTTCATATAGTGAGATAAGCACTGCCTGCTCCTACTGACGAAAACCCTGGCTGCAAGGCAAAAAACTTAGGAAATATGGATGGGAGTGGATCAATTTGAGGTTGGAATTGCTTATCGCCAATCATGTTTTGCAGCCATTCGCAGAGGTGCAGAAAGAATCTGGGCAGACTTTTGAAATACGGAAAAATTCGTTTGCTTTCAGAAGTAGTGTTTCACTACTACTGGAGTTGGATTGCAGTAACGTACGTGGTCCTTCCCTTTCATGGTTGCTCTCCCCAGCAAAAACCTTGCAATGCACCTGCATGTGAGCACACTGCAAATGTAGAGACTATAGTGTACTCGTCGTCCACAGATACACGAAATGATTTTGAGTGGATGAGATGACTGCCCATCATTTTCCAAAAACATTACTTCCAACATAAATTTGCAGACGCTTTTGCTGTCACTAGTTCTTGTGGACAGATCAAACATCAATGACTGTTTGTCGACGTGTTGCCTCAACCCTGCAAGCAAACCAGTTGGGAAATTTCGTGTAGAAAAAGTTTCAGATTTCTCAGTAATTTGTGAAAGTCACATGCTTTCGTAAAACTGTTTTCAGGTTAAAAGAAATTATAAGAATCTAACATAGCTCCTTTAAATATGATTTAAGTGATTTTAAATCGCTTGAATAAAGTTTACGTATTGAATGACGGTTTACAGCATTTGGCCACCATTCTTATAAAGCAGGCTATATGAAAAGCTGAACTTCCGGTTTTCCACATAGTTTTGTACGTTGTAGCCTATCAAACGCTTTTTAATGTTTGGTAGGCATTCAGGCTCGCAAAGCATCCCAAACATTACTTGCAGTTTAAACTAAGGATTGGAAACATCCATAGGTTGTATTGTACCTGAAAAAAATGTACTTCGTTATCATCGTTGTGCATACAATTAACTCCTTCGAAATTTAATCTACCAAGCTAAACAACGCAGTCAGTGGAGTATCCGACCTGACATAAATACCACATACCCCAGGTTCTCTGTGGCAATCGTTGAGCATCGCACAAAAGTGGTTACCTTTTTTAGGCCAAGGAAATGGTTATTTCTGATGGATGAACTATGCGATCTTTCCGGGAATCACCACAGTTTGAAAGCGCCTTATAGTATTAATTCACAAAACTTGTGAAACTTGTCCAAACAGATGGGCCTTATTTTTCACAAGCTACACAATAACTAAGAGCACTGTTGGTGTCCTAAATAATCTCTTGTATTTGTAGTGGATGTAAACATTCACATTAGAAATGGGCGTTTCGCAACCTGTGATTATTTTACTGCACGTGATGATTTGCTTGTGTCAAACCGTTATTGCGCCAAGGGAGTTTTGTGTGCGTGTGCTCTGGATCTGATTGATTCCTGATTTTCCGTATTTTTGTCCGCGCGCACAGATCTGGTGCGCTGACCCCGTTTCTGCAATTGAGTTTTGTACAGTCAGGATGCGGACTACGTTTATTTTCTGTTACCGCGCCATTGTCGAAGCATTGCTGCTACTGTTGCTGATCGTCTCATGTAAATAAAGATTGATGCACCAGGAAATCTGTGAAATGAAACTTTAAAAGGGTGATATCTAACGCATTGCTTCGGCAACTTGAAATGTCAGGTAGTTTAGCCGGGAGACAGAACCATGCTCATACAGCGACCAGGCTGCCTGGTTCGTAGCGTTTGGAGATTTCAGCAATTCTGCATGCGTTCTTCATCGCGACATTCTGCATTCTAGGCCGACGGTCTCCCCTCAAGCAACGCCACGTATCTACAAAAAGAATTTGAAAGATATACCTTGAAGCAAGGGCGCAAAATTTTCCGTGAATTTTAGTAGCGCGCCCATATAGACTTTGCCATCCAGCATTCATATGCATAAAGTATATAATGTAGACTACTTAGGAAAGAAAATATGCAATTTATTTCTTACCTCTGCTTCAGTGTTTTTCAACCGGGGTTCCGTGGAACTTCAGGGTTCCGCGAGTGGCTGCCAGGTGTTCCGCTGAAACAAACCGAAATTGCTAGGGACGAAATTCGCAACCACAGTTCTACGCTGTTGTAGCTATATAGACACGTGTCTCATGCATAGGGTTCCATGAGCAACGCAAACATTTGAGGAAGGTTCCGCTGCAGCAGAAAGGTTGAAAAACACTGCTCTACTTATTTGCAGACAAACTTAAGGCAGTGGCGTAGCAATCCACTGGCTTATCTGGCTATAGCCAGGGGCGGCACGTCCCAGGGGACGGAAAAATCTAGTCGCTTATTGTAAGCAGAGATATTTGAAAAGAGGTGAGGAAACTATTCAGACTAATTAAAATTTAAGCTTGCATAATTTCATCAGCTAGGCCCCACACCCCATAAGAATCTTCTTTGGCAAATGAGGGCTACACAGCTGATATTATCGCTATGGTTCCAGCCATGTCAGGCTCACCACCGCTTTGTCGCTACCTATCTCTCAATATTATTGCGTAACAATGGCCGCTATTTCAGGAACCTACTCGAAACGCGTCTACTCTATCAAGCTGCAGCATCAGGGTTGTCCCTTTTGGGGACAAATTTGGGAAATTTGGTTCCAAATAACACTTAATGGCCCCAAAATTTTCGTTTGAACCTTTGGCTCTTTTTTGGCCATTTTCCAGGATAGACTGGCCCCATGCAAGAGTTAGATCTGACCATCCTGGGTCCTGTCTGAGAAGCCATATTTTTTCACTTTTTTGACTGATTGATTGCAGAATTTCACCAAATTTCTATATTTTGAAGGTTTTCGATTACAAAATTTTGTTAGGACCCTTAGATTTTCTGAGTTATTCTGGAAGTAAGTTCATCAAAATACCTGTTAGGGCGGCAATAGGTCAGTGGTAAAGTGTCCGCCTCTCAATTGGAAGGTTCGGTGTTCCTTCCACGACCACCGGGTGAATCGCCGTAGCGCTCCTTGGGCAAGAACGTTCAACCGCCCCGGCAAGAAGCACAATTCAGACTTCGGCCTGCCGCAAATTTCCGTCACGAAAATTAACAAAAAAAACTGTTTCTTGCTGCAGTTGTAGAGGTAGCAATGAGAATTGTTACTTTACGTAACTTGCTGTTATTTTAGGTGGTGCACGTGTTCGTTTGTTTTGTTAAGATTGTTGTTGATCGCTTTTGCACTCATCGAATATGGTAAATTTACCTCAGTTTATGACTACACATGTAAATTACGATCTTCTCTTGCGGTCTTTCATCATGTAGGCTACTTGTTTTGCTGTTGAGCTACAATTGTGATTGAAGAATATTGCCATTTGATAAATTGCTAAGTATGGGTTCATATGATTTTGTAACTGCTGATAGATTTGGAAAAATGGTTGGCAATTTTTTGGCATCTTTTCTTAGAATTTGGCTCTTTTTTGACTCTTTTCTGAACTAGATTTGGCCCCTTGGCAAAAAGTAGATCTGGCAACCCTGTGCAGCAGCATCGTTCGTTGGTCAAGGTCCAGCCACTACAGTTGCAGCTGGGCTCTTTAAAGCAGTAAACAACTAGTTGCCACAGCTAATCAGAAAGCTCTACAGTAGTTAAGCTATTGTTCTGTGCTTTATTTATAAGAAAGGGAAGTTGCTCACTTGCTTAATTCTTTCGCTCATCCGGTGGAGAATGTTTCAGTAGATGGCTAAAAGGCTGTTTATCTCAGGGCGTTAATGTACGCAGGTTTTTCTGAGAAAATGTGAGCGCTGTATTGCAACGCTGGGCACCCAGTAATGGAAAACATTGTGTACCAATTATTTTTAGTCGTATGTCGTCCAAATCAGCTAAATTTCACCCAACTAATCGCAGTAACATTTGCTACAGTCAGTCCCGTCGCCAGGATTTCGCAGCAGGGGGCCAAAAATCACAAGTGGCGGCACATTCTTAAAATACAATATTGATGAATGCAGGAACCGCCACGAAAAAGTCGCTCGCGACATGTAAACTTTATTCCCATTTACCTCGACCCATAAAGTCATACAGATATGAACGCCGAACCGGCTGAGCACCGTCATTTGCTCTTTTGTAGCTTGCGCAAGGGAAGAGACAAGAAATAGCATATTTTGCAAACCGTTAAAACCGCTATCTCCTTGTAGATTGATCTCGCGTCTCATCTTTGGCCCCCGCCTCCTCTTTCATATCTCTCGAGCTACAGCATATCAGGCGGTTCGCTATTCAGCAGAAATAAAGCAAACAGACGATACAACGTGGCAATTGAAACACAAAAGTAGAAAGAATGTCATCCTCTAAATCTCCGTTTAGAACTAACTTCGTCAAAGAGTGTACTGCCTCTTTTCTTGACTCAACATAGCTCTGTTACACTTAAATCATTTCGGTTACCCAGGGCCTGATGCAAAGTCCCTAGGCTAATCGACTTCTGAGGCCCCATTTCCCACTGCTACCAGGGAAAAACGGAAAAGCGCTACCATGGTTGACCGAGCACGATGACGCCATAAATATAACACCACTGCCCGCATCAGAGGGCGGCATTTTCTGCTAGGGCCAGGGGCGGCTGATTGTGCTCCTACGCCACTGAATTAAGGTTGGCTATTTTCTTTCACATTTCTTTATTACCGCTATTCATAGTACTCTGAGATTAATATTGCACTTAAATATATGAACTAGGCACTACTACGTCGCTGCCAGGGGCGGGTCCACGTTGGAAGCGATTGGGGCGATCGACCCCTAAAACCTATCAAAGTAACTTTATTAATCATTATTTTTGTACAATCGGAAACCAACATTCGCGATGCAGTGTTGTGAAGTATACTTCATCTCTCTTACAGTAGTGAACCCGCAATGAGACTTGACTACCAAATATTACTGAAATCGCCCCCTAACTTTACTGGCGGGATCTGCCCCTGGTCGCTGCAAATCCCGTTTACGCACTCCGAGATTTGGGTCGCGGTGCACGACCGCATTTTTGCTCCCCTGCTCTAAAGCATGCTCGGCGCTAGTGTTTCACACTGTTTTGGGTGTTAACAAGATCGGAATAAGGAATGTTTGAAACGTATTCTCTACCTGTGTAGAAGTGGAACGGTTCTTCTTACACTAACAAGTGACGGCTCAAGTCCCGAGACAGGAGTCTAATAAATAGCTAAATGACAATCTACCTCCACCTGGACGAGGACGAGACAAGCGTTTGGTACGCCGCTGGCGCTCGATAATTCAGAGATGTGGGAATAATTGTTTTCGGAAAAACAGCAATGAATTTTTTGGCACAGTTTCACATGAATGCGCAGCATTACAGACCTTGGTTTCTGTAGTTCAGACGTTCGCCTGTTTACGACGAAATCTATTTATTACGTTTCGAGTTCCCGAACGCGCTCGCGTAAAGGTACGTAAAAAGTGAGTTTAAGTGTACGCAGAGCCGTACCAGCCGCACTTCATACCCCCCAATTGGGGGGAGGGCACGCTGTCACAGGGGGCTCAAAATTCCAGTCCCATCACCACTTAGCACCCCAGGGAAAGCTTCGATCCCCCAAATTGGAATATGAAGCACTAGAAATCAGTGAAGTTAGGGGGCCCTTTGAAAGAAAAGTGCATTACAGTTATTTTGGGCCCCTTTGAAAGCAAGGTATTTTCACATTACAACTGCTGTTGGGGGCCCCTTTGAAAGCAAAGTAGCCCACTTATACATTGTAGTTACTGTTGGGCCCCATTTGAAAGTGTAGCGGTTAAGACCGGTTACCAGACGATTCCAATCAACCGTCGTTTCGGCCACTCACATGGTGTTCAACCTTTTTCGTTCCCGACGCACGTGGTGCGCATCAAGAAAAGTCGTCGTGCGCGATTCGGTTTAAATGTCACGCGCTTAATACAAGTTGGACTGTATGTACACGTGCGAGTGATTCTTCAGAGAGTGAACACACCAACGTTGCCTACCGTAAAGCTACAAAAGCAAGGTAGGCTACTTTGCACATCACAGTTGCAAAGGGGGGCCCGAGGCAAGTGCCACGCTTGCATTCCCTTAAACACACCACTGTATATAACCCTGACAATGATCTTATATGAGAATATGAAACCTTTTGAACACGTTCTGCTTCATCCGATATGCGCACTTTCTCACCCGATGTGCGCATGTAAACACTGTAAAGTTATCTTTATATTATTGAATACATTGAAGTTGCTGATGAGTTTACCACTTCAAAAACACAGATATCACGCAATTTTTCATGATAACCTAGACACACAGGTCGACTAAAATAAACAGATCTGGTCGGAAAAAAACCCTCAGTGGGAGCCCTGGTCACATGCGGCAAAACGCCTACTCCCATAACGTGAAGTGAACATTTGAAGATTTATTGCCGTGTTATTATTACGCAATAAAGACCAAAAGTACAACAATCGGCTAGCAAGTTTCGCAACCTGCCTCTGCTGGCAAATGAGCGAGCTGAGCACTTGCGCTAAGCCTGTCGGGGGCCTCGTGGTCACGACTTTGCCCTGCTGGGCCTCGCGTTCATTTATCCGGCCCTGCCTACATGCCTAGTTGTACACGTCCAGAAGTCAGATTTCCACTTGATCAACGTATTTTGTGTAGTGATTGTTGTAAAAAAACGTAAGCTACTATGTCTAGTCCAGGTAGTTTTCTCTTATTTTGTAGTGCATAGCAACAAGATACCTTTGGTGCGAGCAAAGTTACACATTTGTGCAGACAGCCAGATAGAGTTAATTGTGTAGTTAACTGTCTATTTTGTGGGGTGTCCCAAAACAGAGTAGTGCAGTCAGTGCCGTAACTAGAGGTTTGAGCCAGGGGGACAAAGCTTAGTTGAAGGGGGTCCACTAGCCAAAACTCAGAAAAAATTAAGAAATGATAGTGAATCTCTGGATGTCGTGGATGTCTCTACTAGCCAAAAAAACGAAAACACCCCGAAAAACGCAAACACAACAACCTAAAGAATAAAGAAAACTAAATATCAAAATGTCAACGAGAGGGTGCCCAGCTTCTACATTTAGCTTGCCTGGGGGGGACGGCTCGCCCCCTTGTCAGTTACGCCACTGAGTGCAGTTAGTGGGTTATGGATGCTAACCGTTGCGTCCACGTAGGCCTTAGTCTATATTTGTTTATAGGCGATTTGAGGTACAAAATATTATTGATCTAAATATGTGCCATGCACCCAGAGATTCATAGTCCAGACATCAGCAAAGGTATTTCGGCCAGTGTTTGCGTATTTCGGTCAGTAAAAAGCCCAATGGTAGTAAAAAGCCCAGTGCATACGTATATTCGGCCAGTGAAAAGCCCAGTGCATGCGTATTTCGTCCAGTAAAAAGCCCAGTGCTCACGCTTTATTAGCTCATGGTAAAGTTTATCAATTTGCGCTAATGAAAGAGAACGTTCATCGCGGCGCTCATGCTTTGACCGGCCTCATGTTTGCTCCTTCGGTAATAATGTTTTGATAACTGAACGATAGGATTGATTCTGATTTCCTGCAAATTTTTTTACATTTGCATTTCATCACTACATCTCCAAATAATCGCCGTCAATTAAATGACAATGATTTACGACCCAATTCCTTTTGTTAAGCTGGTTGAAAAAAATTTGGTTGGAAACTACAAGCCTATTATGCGTATTTGCGGGAAAATATTTGTACTTAATTTGCACAATCTGCAAATGCTGTTCATGTTGTGAATTAAAAATAAATTTTCAGAATGTCTAGTCCCCCTGCTCAAGCATGAAAGTCCCCAATGGAAGACTTTCTGGCGATGGTCTGCCCAGGCCCGCAGACACGGGGAGCATTCGGGGGCAGTTATCCCCAAATCTTTTTTGTGCCCCCTAAATTTTGTTGTGTTCAGAAAAATTTGTTTCAGACATATGATAAAAATTAAAATCTTTCCCCCATAAAAATGTATTTTGCCCCCCAAACCTCGAAACCTGGCTACGGGCCTGGTTCTGCCAAAATTGTGTCTGCAATTAGAATAGTTTGTTTGAAGTCCATTCGGCCTCGAGATGTAGCATTACATAACTTTTTTTTATAAATCACCAATAGGCGGGCTCTTGGAAGCACTTTGGGGGGCCCAGAGTTGGCCTGATACGGCACTGAGTGTACGATATGTGGTGCGTAAAATTTCATTTAACTACTGCATTTTGACATGACATCCATGTGCTATGTTTAGTGTGTGACACACTCCTGTGTTAATTTATCTACTGTAACGTGCGTAACGTTCAGCATACCATACAAATCCGAGTTACGACGCACACCGCGTTATTATTCACCCATTTTTTAAAAAGCAGCGTCAACTAAGCAAAACCTGGAAAGGCGAAAATGTGTTTTATTTAATATTAGTTTTGCTTCCAGCCACAGTAATCATGTACATGCGTGCGGGTTACCGCGTATGTCGTAAGCTTTCCTTTCAAAACTGCCAACACATCACGGAGGAGTTGAGAAAGTTCTTTAAGTGAAGACAGTTTTGCTGAAAATACGCTTGTGTCGCGGCATTTCAGCTAACGCCATTGAATCTTTGTTAGTTCGTCGTGCGTTTGTTTGCTAGACATGAGGTGACTAATAGCATTTTCAGGCTCCAACCTGCCGCTTGTCGTCGTTAAAATGAAAGCATGAAGTACAAATCTTTTTCTGTTCTTTCTTCGTGGACACCTTGCGCTTTTGAGCTCCAGATGTTGGAATCGATCTCGTCATTTCCCTTGCTATAGCAAGCTAGAAGTTCCTTGTATACTGTTTTCTACTGTAGCTCTGCCAGGGCCGGATTTAGATGGTTGGAGGCCTGGGGCCCAAGCGTGGTGGGAGGTCCAACATAATTTTTAGGTACAGGATCATCGATGAAGTCACTAGTATTTTCACATACCATTAATATTTATGACGTAATCTTGTGACGTCACATTTATTAACTCAACTGTAACAAAACTTTATGATGCAACATGATGTTTGATAAGGATTAGCGATTTGCAAAACTGTTGCCATACCAGTTGCTAGAAGCATCGCATCATCTTTTTAAAAATTTGCTGGAAAGTTTTGAAAATCTTTGGAAAAAGTATCTGGGCGATACAACGTTTTCATCATCTCCAAACGCCAGTCCACGCTCAGCAATAAATTTTATGACAGAAACCAAACGTTGCAGGCAGCGGCGATTTACGAAATTGTTCGCATTGATTGGCCTGACTGGCCAGTTCTTTATCAATTCTTTATAGTATTTAATTACATCTGCGACTAAATGTAAACGTGGCATTTATATGTTCCATTGAATGCTCGTGGCTCCTCAGGCGCTCAAGAGCATGCTTCCAGTCGCAGGTTCCTTTCCTAATAAGGAAATGCGTACATTTAGTCGTATCCGCGCACATCATTCTACAAGTGAAACATTTAACACAAGTTTGCGAAAGAGAAAAACAAAGCCAGCCTCTGTCAACTACTTCGCCATTGTCGTTCTGACCACGAATAAGACTTGGGGTACGTTTCCGTGACAAGTTTCTGTCTCTTCTGTGTTGTGGAACATTGTGTTTCAAAAATGACTTTTCAACCAATATTCCCGCATTTTTTCCGGTATGTTGGCTGGCCAGAGGGCCCAGAGACCGATATCGTTGCCTTCAGCGATAGCGTCAGCCATCTCACCTATCGTGTTTTTCGATGATACATCTTGACGTTCTTCTGCTACTGCTCTGCTGGTTGAACTTGGTCTATTTTCATCGTTATGTAGATCTACGTCTATCACAACATGTTCTTCTATATTCTGTCAGCTTACAGATTCCGCAGAAATGTCTCCCCTAGACTTCACTGTCACTGTAAAATAGTCACTTGGATGTTTCTTGACTTGGCTGCAACTTCTTCCTCTCTCATTTTTGCCTCTTTAGCTTTTTACGTCTTTTAGAACCACATGGATAAGCTCTACACTTATTAAATGACGACCCCCCTTCTGTCCAAGTTTATTATTAATAAGCTCAATAGGGCTGCCACATTTTCATCGCAAAACGGAAGGACAACTTACGACTGTTACTTGCTTGAGTGTATTATCCACACTTAATAAGTCAATTAACAATTAGGCCTATTGATCAGTGTAAAGCATTGACGTAAGACGTCTGGTGTGGACGATGCTTCAGTCAAAACACACAAAACAAAATCCTCATTTACTTGTCCTATTTATCTCATGAATATTTTGCAGTTTCCTTAAATTTCTTTAAATGTAGAATCGCCTTTAACATTATTATGAAACTAATTGCATGAAAGATGTTTTGAATTGCACACCAGCTTTAATAGTGTAAATTAGAAACTGGTTCAATTGGAAAGATTTCTCTTTCTTTTAGTTTGTGGCTGCATCAAGGCAAAAATCGTTTAACATTAGCGTAAGAGCCATGATGCTGAAGTAAAACTGTGCAATCTTTATCAGTACGCTGAGACATTCAATCGTATTGCAAGTTGAAAAATACTTTGCCATCTTTCATATTCTATCATTTTACAATAAATTGTATTTGGTTAATGCTGTTTTTGCACGAACTCAAACACGTTTTGTATTGGTCAAACAGTTTAGCTTCATCAACAGAAACGTTTCTCTCAAGCAGATGTTACTCACATGGTTCAACATTTTCCCATTCAGTTGTTTGCAAACGGAGGAATCTAGTCAGTGGCGATTCTAGAATGAAAAAAGTGGGGGGCCACTGCAGGGCCAAGGAAAAAGTAGGGGGGGCAACATAAATATCTATCTTGCATGGTGATTTTTCATTGTTTTGAAGATGAAGTTGCTATGATTAACCCTATCAAACCCAACATAGGCTTGTGAATATCATTCAAAAGAGGAACTAGCGTTATTAATCACTAGAGACACCTAAACGCCACTGTAGATGCAATCACACACGTGTACTGCTATTTCGAAAATTCTGTGCTAACCATGCAACTTCCACAGCACTGCACATGTAAATCGAAATACCGTTTTCCGTGTACAATTGTGGCAGCCTCACATGAGCGAAAGCAGCTTTAGAAAGTGAATACAATTCACATGAAAGCGAAATGGTTCCAACCACGAGTTCCACCATGGCACAGAGACAAGTAGGCTGTTGATAGCCAACTAGTTTCATCAAAATAATCGGTCTGGTGTATACATTCCTTGTCAGTGCATGGTAACGAGTAGCCTAGTTGTTGTTTTAACGAAATTTTCCGTTGTGGTGCTCAGCTAAAAATTGACCAAATATTCTCATTACAAAGCACATAAAAATAAATCATCTTCCAACGGTTTGGTGACTACTGACTAATCCGTTTTTGTTGTAGCTTATGGACATTCTGTGATTGTTGTGTAACAATAACAATTTTATGCAACTACTATTACGAGTGTGCAGCGTGGATAGGGTGAGGAATGTTCAATGGAGTATGCCATGGTGGGCAAATAGCGGCCCGCGGGCCAAATGTGGCCCGACACAGCGTTTTCAGTGGCCCGCAGAAGCATTCAGGAAAATCTTCAAATCTGAAAGTTCCTCCAACTTCTCATAGTCATAGTAAATATTAGTGCTGAGCTGAGGCTATAAACCGAGACTGTTTCTACTCTCATAAGAAGGCACGGCCCTCCGCTAAATGCGGCCTTCTCAAAGTGGCCCTTGAGCAGCAAAAATAATTGCCCACCCATGCAGTATGAAGTTCAACAGCAACGAGGTTTCGGCACCAGTTGCATCTAAGTAGCATACCAGCGCCGCAGATAAGTGTGCATCGGCGTGTACGTGACAGCAAGATGTAACCGTAGGCGTAAAACTTATTTTGCAGAATATTCCCAACAAAGTCGTTCATTTTATTCTTCACACTGAATTTTCCTCTGACTGATCCTCAAAAGCTGACTTTTCAACCCTGCGTTGATTTATGACTGTCCTGTCATACGCGAAA
>Ga0210059_1003075_pt1 | contig 26548 bp, 15 predicted proteins | sample Ectturendosymbi2_FD_188042 | JGI IMG/M metagenome (GOLD analysis project Ga0210059, IMG submission 188042) | Ecteinascidia turbinata endosymbiont from Florida, USA - Sample 2 (SPAdes) (version 2) | ecosystem: Host-associated > Tunicates > Ascidians > Unclassified | place: Key West, Florida... | reverse complement strand
CTCGTTGCTTTCCTCTTCAGCCGTTGAGCCTTTCCCGGAGGCTCTCTATAATAATCAGATGACTCCAGGGAGTCATCCATTACTAAGAAGCAACTTATATGGAAGCACGCGAACTTTAGCAGCACTAACACAAGCCACTTGCAAACTGCTGATGCGATAAACTACACTAAATATTATATGGACCTAAACCTAAGACCCTAGAACCACACACAAAACCACAAACTCGAAACAACTGGAAACAAGCAATCAACCGCTACTGCAACTATCTGGGACGAACCTCAGACCAACTCCGAACCGCAGAGACAAACGATCTGATACCGACCCCGGAGCGGATAAGAACAATTTTTGCTCCTTCCCGCTGTCCTCTCAAAATGCAACTGTCCTCTCCAAGGAGCTGTAATGAAAGAAATGGTTCGAGCCATGTAGGCAGCTGCGGCTCCTTCCGAAGCAAATTCTTTGCCGAGGGTATTTCATGTTTTTAATCATTTTTACTAATTGAATATGCATTTGCTAATTGTTTCAAGTGTTCTTCTGATAAAAATGTTTGACCTCCGGGCAAAGAGCTGCAAATTCGAAAAGCACTGCTCCTAAATCATTACAGAAATTCCTTACAAAGTTTTATGAGGTTACAGGAGATGTGCAGGTAAACGCAAAACTGAAGTCACGAACCAGTTACGTGAGATGTTTTGGATTCGTATACACAAGGCAGCAGAACACACCACCGCAGTCAGAATAAATGCTTTCACAAACATTTTGCTACTAGGAGACGCAATAATCTCGTGACGGTAATATACGTAACTGAACTCAATTCCACCTCACATTTAAATCCATGGAAGAACAATATTCTCATTTCTGCAACGCTATGTTAGCTTCGAACTGAATCTTTCAACACGACTATCTCGGTCTGACTAAATTTCACACAGAATCCCAGTAACCACTGGTATGTGATATGTGTCGTCACCAACATTTCCCACCACCCGGTCGTCAAATACGACGAACCAGCTTATACAACAACCCAGCCATTTGGGAAACATTGAATGCAGGTAGAGGGATTGTAAATTATCATTTAAAATATTTCTGGCTGAAAGTTAACTGCTGCATATGTCAACCAAACGAAGTTGAACGTTAATTTAATCACAGAACTGGGGGGATAAGGCCCACCTAGGCCACCATTTGGAATCGCCACTGATAAAAGGCCATTTTGATATCCATGTTTTTGTCACAACCGTGTTGTGAAGTACTGTGTCTGTATACATCATTTGTCTTGCAGTAACGAAGCCAATTATTAATTATCAGACCCGAGTACCAAATATCACTGAAATAACCCCCATGAACCTTGCTGACTGGATCCGCTCCTGTATCCCAGTGGGGATGTGCAAACTTTACATTCTACTGAACACTACTAATTTTACCCATTCAGAATTGCACCGATAACGTAAAACTCCACCAAACGAAATCTGCTTGTTGATGTTTGTTAAAAGTTCAAATTCCACGAAGAAGAGCGAAAGCAAACCGTGATTGGATTTTGTTGCTGGATTCTGAATTTCTGGAGAACTTTTGCTTTGTAGTCAGTCAAAGAAACATAATAGATATCAACCAGTTGAAGATTACAATATGTGGATAAAGACCCTAACAGATTATCAGGGCTTTGAATCCTATTCAAAGAAACTGATGGATGCAGCAAATGGCATGATGATACGTACTGCAACGACAACCTATATTCAACCATGATGATAACGGTAGTATAGTTTGTTCATGCATTTTTGTGTCTCAATTCACGAAATATCACAAATGTAACAAGATGAAAAAGAACAACATCAATCTGCAGATATTGCATGCTCATGAAATTATAAAAACGTCTGAAACTTCAGGTCTAACAAATTGATGTTTTCTACCATATTTGGATCCAGAGCCGTATCAGGCGCACTCCATACCCCCCAATTGTGGAGCCCACGCTGTCACTGGAGGACAAAAATTCGGTCCCGTCACCACTTAGCGCCCCAGAGAAATCTTCGATCCCAAAATTAAAATATGAAGCACTAGAAATCATTGAAGTTTAGGGGCCCTTTGAAAGAAAAGTGCTCATGCATTACAGTCAGTCGCGTACGCAGAAACGTTTCATGGGGTCACTCAGTGGCATATAGTGGACATTTGTATTTGGTGTGCGTTGTTTGCGACGTCACAGTCTGACGTCATATTCATGTTTCTCTACCAACGTTGTGGTGAAGTTAGTTGACACAATATGCATATTCTTCTACACACACTCCTCTAATTTTATGTGTCATTGCACTGAATCAGTGCTCCAAGATAGGATATCGGTGGAAAATACACTAAACGCTACTACACAGCAGTTCATTACTGCAAAAATATCAGGCAGCGTATTGAAACAGGGGAGTAATACACACTCCATCATCGCGTCTATTTGCAACTACAGAATGAGGCTGTGCTAATGTCTCACCGGACACGAGCAGTCGAGCATAGAAAGTTTGCGGCTAGACTGGCTGGAGTACACCCTGGTTTGCAAAATCGAATCTTGCTAAACTGCACAAGAATTGAGAATGCGCATAAAGTACAACAGAAAACTTTCAATGTTTCGTTATGTATAGAAGTCCAGCAAACTTTTGTTTTTCCTTTTTCTCTGCTGAGACATTATCAAAAGCCTGAATGCTTCTATGTTAACAATTGCTGTTTTTGAATTTGTTCAATAGTTCTATCATGCTACAGAAACTGGTAATGTAGCCAATGCGGTCAGCGTTTGCGCTGATCAGCCATAGCAGACAAACTAAAGACAATTGCTTTGGATAAAGTGAACTGTCGCGGAACACAATCATAAAAATGCGTGGTGAATGAAAGGTCTGCACAAAGTGGTGAGATTGTTTCTGGATGCAGACGATAACCGAGACTCCCACCAAAACCTACTCATTGCTTTTTGGCCCATTTACAATGTTCCTTGAAATTTACATGCAAATTCATTCCGTGTTATGTGCATTAAGTCGACAAATTAACAAGCAGAAAGTATGCGAAAACAATTAATCCTCATTCCGCAGGTAACAAAGTTATTGTAAAATACCAAGCTGAAGGGGGGATTTTAAACCCAATCCCCTTTGCGTACACCCTTGTTTACAGTTACTTTGGACTCCTTTGAAAGCAAGGTATTTACACATTACAACTGCTGTTTGGGGCCCCTTTGAAAGCAGAGTAGCCTACTTATACATTACAATTGCTGTTGGGCCCCTTTGAAAACAAGGTACTTTACACATTACAGTTGCAAAGGGGGGCCCGAGGCAAGTGCCTCGCTTGTCTTCCCCTCAAACACACCACTGCACATAACCCTGACAATGATCTTATATGACAACATCAAACCCATTGAACACGTTCTGCTTCATCCAATATGCGTATTTTCTCACCTGATGTGCGCATGTAAACACTGTAATGTAAAGTTATCTTTATATTATTGAACGCATTGAACTTGCTCATGAATTTATCACTTTAGAAAACACATATTTAACGCGATTTTTCATAATAACCTAGACACATTATCTTCATAATAACCTAGACACAGTTCGACTAAAAAAACAGGCGTGGGTGGAAAAACCCTCAGTGGGAACCCTGGTCACATGCAGCAAAACGCCTACCACAGTAACTTGAAGTGAACATTTGAAGATTTATTGCCGTGTTATTGTTACGCAATCAAGACCAAGAGTACAACAACCCCGTAGCAAGTTTCGCAACCTGCCTCTGCAAGCAAAGGAGCGAACATGAGCGAACTACGCTAAGCCTGTCATCATTTAGCCCTGATGGGACTCGCGTTCATTTATCCGGCCCTGCCTACACGATTATTTGTGGGCCTGTACGTCCAGAAGTCAGACTTCCACTTGATCAACGTATTTTGTGAAATGATTATTGTAAAAATAATGTAGGCTACTATGTTGTCTAGCCCAGGTAGTCTTCTCTTATATTGTACCGTATAGCAGCAAGATGCCTTTGGTGCTTATGACCAAACTTACACATTAGCGCAGTCTGTTGTTCAGACAGCCGGATGGAGTTCAATTGTGTAGTTAGAAGAGTCTATTTTGGGGTTTGTCCCAAAACAGAGCAATGCAGTTGGTGGAATATGGAAGTTAACCGTTGCGTCCACGTAGGCCTTAGTGTATGTTTGTTAACATTTATGGGAGACTTGAGATACAAAATGCTATTAATCTAAACATGTGCCATGCACCAGGAGATTAACAGTTCAGACATCAGCATATTTCACATAAGCTCATGGTAAAGTTTATCAATTTGCGAAAATGAAACAAAACGTTCTTCACGGCGCACATGCTTTGACCGGCCTCATGTTTTCTCCTGGCTACGGGCCTGGTTATACCAAAATTGTGTCTGCAATTAGAATATTTTGTTTTGAAGTCCATTCGGCCTCGAGATGTAGCATAACGCCGAAAACTTTTTTATAAAAATCACCATTAGGTGGCCCCTATAACCATTTGGGGGGGCAGAGTTGGGCTGATACGGCACTATTTTGATCACAATTAAGGTTTTGTGAAAGACCACATGGGTCAACTGCTCAGCCAGCGCTGTTGCTACCGCTAATATACTTTTAATTGAAAACTTTCTTATGCAATAAAAGAAATGTGACAAAATACATTGAATAGACCTCAGAAAATATAAGTAAACTAAACAAGAAAAACAGATGCGCAAAGCATGTTTATGTACAGATCAACTGCAAAGGTAAAGATATAAGGAAACATAAGGCCATTGAAAACAATGCTACAGTAAAGTGACAAGCTTACGAAACAAAAATAAGCAGGAATTGAATCAAGATAGAAAGACATTTTGTATTGTTTTCCGATTGAAAAGGCAATAGGAATTTAAAATTTTTATGAGTATCAGACGAAACTTTGTGAACAATCTACCTAAAGGACCATCTCTTGACTTCACACTTGTGTGGGGCCGGGATATGGAGTGTGATTGCCAAAGATTATGAAAAACTTGACCAAATCCGTTTAAAAGTATGGACGGTTTGGGGGAAAATGTGTAAAAAAGCTTGAAGCTTGTCCGGATGTAATTTTTTTTATGCCTTTCGCTTCGGTAATGACAAATGGCAAAAATTACGGAAAAACATCGCCCGTTCAAAACTTTGTGCAAGTTTTTCGAATATGCAAAGTTCTTTCGGACATAATTTCATGAACTGGTAAATTACAAATTTCTGCTTTGGACAAAAATCCATGAACTAGTAAATTACTACTTTATGCACTCTGTAGCATAGGGTGTGTAGCACAAGGACCACTCTTCAAAGTTTCTGTGCAATTTTGTTACTAAATTTGAGAAATGGTCCTAGTGCTACACACTTACTATAGAGTGTATGAACCAAAACAATTGCAATCTGTGATGAACTGTCTCAGAACAATTCTTACAACCTTGCGTTCGAAGTACCTGAGTTGAGATTAAATGAGGTCAGACACAGACAGGAGGATGCTGAGGTTCAAAAGAAAAGTTTACGTTTTCTAATCGCTTTGTTGAAATTGAACTTGAGGCTGATAATACGACAGAAACTTCTTCAGAAAGGATGCTGAAACTAAAAATGCTTCAAATGAAATTTTCACCTATGTAACGTTGTAATCTGAGAGCCCTAGTGGCTAGCGCGCAAAACTTCGCACTGTGGCAGTAAGCAACAAGATAGAGATCACACGCCGGGACCACTCTAGCACTGCTTATTCGCACCAATTGCGTATGGATCTACTTTTCACCCACATTCCGTTTGTGGTGAGTCGGAAGTCGCTCCTACCGAGAAGCTTCAGGAGAGGCAAAGCGGTATATATTACTATTGTTCTCGAGATACTTTCATCTTGAAGGAAATGATTTGAATCGTGACGATGCAGGTGCTGTAGTGAACATGTTCGATTTCTTTGATACTTCCCTCTGGCCATGAAGAAGTTAATCTACCGTCTTTTCGTAAAGTTCTGAGCAATCCCAGTGGCATCCCAATCTTACGTCGCTGATGTCTTGCGCCATATTAGCTTGAATACTGCACAACGACTTTTATTTCATATTGCTGAAATATGTTGGTGTTCAGGGTTGCAACCAAACGGAGCTAACTGGGACAATTCGTTTTCCGAAAATGTCTGAACGAGGCATTTTACATATAATTTTTTTCATAGAGAATAATGGAAATTTCTGCTCTAAATCAATTGCGAAAGTGCATAACCGCACTGCATGGCATACCTTGACCTTTGAACTCAACTCGTGTACCATACGTGAATGATTAATGTGCTCAACACTCTTGTGCAAATTACGTGAAATCCTAACGTTTCTTCAATAGAAAATCCTGTTTCCTGCACTCACAGGCGTTTGTGGAGTGTGTACGGGGCGGAATGAAATGAACGAGAGGCCCCGGGCAACGTCGTGACCGCGAGGGCCCCCTAAACGCTTCGTGAAACTGTGTAGCGTTTCATATGCCCTCGTTTCAATTTTGCAGAAGCACTGGTCAAAAACGTCAAACCTGATACGATTTGGCAGCCTACATTTCAAAGAAAATTGGGAATGACCATGTACGGCGGTTCGTATGTAGTTTAATTTGTTCAAGCAGAAAGTTTCATCACAAAAAATCGACCTTTTTGCTACCGTGACACGACACAACAAACTTTTTCTTCATAGACTCTCTGACCATCTTCACTGCACAAATCGTGCATCCACGTATGTATTGAGGAAAAATATGTTTACACTCTTTTGCAGATCAAAAAGTTGCAAAGACGTTTGGCAAAGACGTTCTCAACGAAATATCACGCAAAGGGAACTTGAACCGTACTACTTGACTGATGTTTTGCGATGGGAGCTTTGCAATAGATACACGCATTGACTTTTCCGTGATCTATTGGACAACAGCGCTTTATTTGATCTAAGACTGATACTCTCACGATCACGACAAGCACTTCGCAACTAATTGTTACGTCAGTGCATTACACGGTAAAGGCGTTAGATTACGAAGAATACTTAGTAACGAACTTATTGAAGTGACCCTAGTCTCTGTCGCTGTGTCAATGTATCCTTTTTGAAAGAAAGTCTGCTGCGAAAAGTTTCATGGCACCGCATTTTTTGCATGCGAAATAGTTGATGATTGTTTCCTGGTCCTTTACTCCAAGAAGTCATGCTGCATGCTCATTAGAGGCAGCATGCTTGATTTTTCTTACCCAAGTGAATTTCGAAGATAATTCTTAATTGTAGGCAACTTAGAAAAAGACCGCTCTCCAGTACAGTTGGAAACCATCGAGGCACAAGTATATGTGAAGGGTAATTTCAGTGTTTGGAAAAAGAGAGTGCAGATTATTTTCTACAATAAACAAGTACGGCGCAAGGGGTAGAAAAAGTAAAGCATTTTGTAAACGTCCATTTGCATTACATCGTCAGCAACCTGAACAGGATAAGAAAAGTTTGGACATCGCCCCATTGAAAAAGTTCTGCGGACGCCAATGGATGCACTGATTTTGATCTGGCTTGAGTCAAAAAGCGTGGTGCTCTTTGGTTCATTTCTTTCAGGTCACTCAAAAACGATAAATGCCAAAGTTGTCAGTTTCCGTAGGTCCGGTGCAAATCACCATCAAAATATTCACGATGTTCTGCGTTTGTTCGTTTTTCTTTTTATGCTTATTTGATCTCTAACTGTTGTTTTTCGACACTTCAAAAGTGATAAACAGGGTTGGTTGACTAGATGATCGCCATGGTCCTTCACCAATCCCAAGCACAAGTCTGTTTGTATTGACCAGCTATTGTGCCATTGCGTTGTTGCGATCAGACAGCCCGAGCGGCAAGTGCGGAGAGCTTCACACTGTGGCAGCAAGCAACAACAGAGATCAAACGCTGCGATCACTCTATTATTGCTTGTTCGCTCCACATATATATGGGTGCTGTTCTTCGCACACATCCCGTTCGTGATGAATTGCACATTCAGCGCAACGCCAAAGAAGAGGTTGCAACAGTGTTTTCATTTGCTCCATTGTTCGCTGATGCAGGGGCGTAACGAGGAGGGGCAAGGGGGTCAATATTCCGCGGGAGCCTAATCACTATGGGGGCACCAAATCACTGCAAGAGGCGGTGAATGACTGCGGGGCCGCCGAAAAGTCCCAACAACGTCACAGATACTTTCTTCAATACAGAAAATTTACTCCCAAAAGACCTGAGGTTCGAACACGGGGGCGCCAAACATGCTTCTTGCCCCGTGCGCCATCTAGCCTCGGTACGACGTTGTGCTGATGGTTGGTTTGATTAGTGCGATGGCTTTTTATGGTGCTTCTGCTTGTTGGCTGAGTCATATGAAACAATAAACCATTACCATTCCAGTGCTCTAGGAAAGACCAATTTTCAGCGCCCCATGTGTTTGCTTATGGAAACGTTATCCTGTTTTTCAAAGAGTGCGGAAACCAATATATCGGCTTTTTGGCGAGGTTTTTGCCATAATTCCCGAACCACTGAAGCAACGACGACAAGTAAGACATGTAAGAGAGGTTTTCGAGCAATCTTTCCGATAAGGCCTCAAAAATATATGTTCAGATTTGTACTATTTGAAAAAAATGCAATGTTTTTGTTTTTTCGCAAAAAATTTTCTGTTATCTTCAAGAAATCGGTTTCACACTTACCTCTTAGCTTTAGCGTTTTTTGACTTGCACTCCTTGCGAGAACTACCACTAACCAAAAATACCAAATAAGTCACTCATACTTGTTTTGTGGGAGCAATGTTTGGGTGAAAAAGAAATTATTTCGAAATTTGAAAAATACGATGTTTCGGCTTTTATGCCCAAACCTTTACCAATAGCGTTTTTAGAATGTACCATTCGAAAGAACGCGAAACATCCTACAAATAGGAGTCAAAAATGTTGATAAAATTTTGTCAACTTTTGTCAATATTTTGTATTTTGAATTTGTATAACTTCTTTCCTCTTATTATTTTTACTCGAAAATTGGTAGGATATTGTAATGCGTTAATGTCAACATGTTCTGCGATTTGCGGATTTTTTCGGTGCTTCGAGCTGCTGGAGATATGGGTCTTCGAAGAGGAAATATGACAAAAACATCCCTAAAAATTGATTTTTGCCCCCTGGACCCCCATAAAAACATTGAGGCTTTTTTTGCCTAAATTTTTATAGGTTTAGTCATGGCTGAAGTTTTTATGCAGTAAGAGTTTTTATAACGTGTTTTGTTCTCTCTCCAGATGTCTTTGAACAAAATCACTGCTTTTCTCGGATACTCCAAAATCAGTTTTTTCCCGTCCTAACATCACAAACACGCCTTCTTTCTGGCTCCAATTTCTTCCCTCTGGCGGAGAAGGAGTCATGCATTCTCCTGCCTGTTTCTCAATGAAAACCACGAGCTGAGCAGAAGCCATTCGCACCAAATTGATTTGTGTCGTCAGGGCTTGCACTCGTGTGATCTACTCCCGTGCTGGCTTCAGTCAAAGGTTGCTGGCGTGGCTTGCTAGTGAACCTGCATGCACCAACTCCTTTTGCCCGAAGTGGTCAAGGTTGCTGAGGGATCTTTGTGTAGGAATTTTGTTACACCTCAGGTAACCATGGGTCAAATTGGGCAAAATTGTGTTCCCCATCGAAAACTATAAAACTTGTGCAGATTCCGATAGGACTGCCCGAAAGAGCGTCTAAAAAATGCAGCTACTGAAAGAACCAGCTTTCTACGTGAACGTTAACTACTTTTTAATTTAAGTAGAAGAACCTTTTGCTAAATTGGGCAGAGGTTACCTGAACAGGGTTAAAAGTGTGCAACTGGTATGAAGAATGTGGGTCCACAATCTCTAGCACCAAATCTGCGGCTGTACTGTTCACAAGGAAACACAATCCAGTTCCCATTTCCTTGATTCTGCGGGACGGTACCCGCCTACAAATGATAAATGAATAAAAGTACTTAGGATTAACGTTTCAGCGAGATGGGTCTTACTCGAAACATGTACAGAATGTTGCGGTGAAATGCCGGGCTCGCCTAAATGTCATTAGGATGTTGAAAGGGACGTCCTGGGGTGCAGGAAAACGTTCATTACTTACGGTCTACAGGTCGCTTGTTACATCCGTAATAGAGTATGGTATGGAGGCCTACTTTTTCACAGCTCCCAGTCTACTAAAACCATTACAGTACTCAAGATCCAAAATGATGCACTGCGTTTACGTACTGGAGCTATGGCCAGCACACCACTGAATTGTCTACATCACGCTTTCGATGAAATGCCTTCACTCATTAGGCACAAGTTCTGCTTAAAATTCAAAGCCCATCTCTTATCGTTCAGCGACCATCCCGCTCTGTCGTTACTTGAGGATTGCTGGCCGGAGCGTTTTCCAGATTCGCCTGGTTTCTGCTCCTATAATATGTTTACAAAGGTTGCGGTTGATCACTCCCTTTTCGCCGCCGCTCCCTTGCGCATCCCGAATCTTCCTCATTGGTCGCTGCAGAAACCCCTTGTCGATCCCGCTCTCTGACAGTTCGTCCATCAAACGACCTCTGCGTTCGTTGTACTTCTTTTCTGGTCGCATTGACACAATATATATGACCAGTGTGTTAAAATCTATACGGATGGATCAAAAACCTCTACTCGAACTGTCTGCGGTATATACATAGCGGATAAAAACCTAAAATATTCGATTGCAATAAATAACTTTTCCTCCTCCATCACCTCCGAACTCTTCACCATTCTCCATGCATTGTACCTAGTTTACTCATTAAAAATTGTCAAGGTCATTATTGACACAGACAGCCTCAGCTCATTACAATCGATCACAAATTGAAACTGAAAAAACATAGTGTCTCAAACAAAATCACACTCCTTTGTTCGACACTTACAGCTTTGGGCTACGAGATCCGTTTTCTTTGGGTTCCTGGCCACCAAAATATCCCAGGAAACGAAATGACTGATAAACTGGCGAAACTAGCCACTGCCGAAACTTCACTCTCCCTACCCCAAGATGTTCACTACAAACATGTAAATACTCGACTAAACTTTTCTGATATGTTTTCTGCTCTACTGTAGACCAACACTGTTTCTAAGAGTGGGACATTCAATACCAGACCGACACACGAAGTAATGCTTACAAAGCTATCTTTCCTGCCCTGCTACGGTCTTCTCTACCGATCCGTTCTCTCTCTCCTATTATTTTCCGTTTGTGCACAGGTCATTGCCAATTGAACCATCATCTGTCACGTATTGGCCTTCACCCTGACGGACCCTGTGGCCAGTGTGAAATACCCAAAACGGTGGAACACATTATCGAAGTCTGTCACAAATACTTGACGGCGCGAAAACGTCTGAAACTTGCACTCAATCAACTCGGTATTTCTTTTCATAGCCCGGAAATCCCCCGTAGCACAGCTACTGCACAGCTTGTAGAAACATTTGTAGGAGAGTCAGGCGTACGTCTATAAAATCTTTTTACACGGTCCTGGCACTACAAGACCTCGTAGTCAGAAAGTGCCATCAACCCCCCCCCCGTAATAATAATAATTTCAGCATATTTTTGTTCGTCTATGTGAAAGTGCGTTGGCTCGAGTTATCACGACGAGCATAATACAGTGATTCAATGTTGTTAATGAAGCGCGTACATGCTTTAAGAATTTGCAGAATATCCTATATCCTATATTTGAGCAGGTTGCAGATTTTGTCTCTTTGGAACAAAGTGGTTTACTGGCAATATCTGATTTCTGTGTTGGAAGGTGAAGTCCATACACTGCTCTTAACCCATTCAAACATAAAGCGGAACCAATAAAAGTAATTATTCAGTAATTAAAAAGAAAACGCGGTGAGTTCAGTTCGATCAACCGACAAGGAAAATTAAAAGCACAATATTGCATCGTTTATAACATGATGATAACCACAGAGGAAGCCTGTTATGTAGTGATTGGTCAGAGAGCTGCGATAAATTAGTTGTTCTTTCTCTATTTCAGATGGAAAAAGAATTAGATACCGTTTCTGCAAAGGAAACTCATAGCATTTTACACACGGACTCTGCAAAGGAGACTCAAGCTCTAGAAACGGATTCCACAAAGATGACTCAAGCCCAAGAAACGGATTCTGCAAAGGAAACTCATTGCTTTTCTGGAATGCATTCGTGCCAAAATGCACCTAATGTGATCATATTGTTTAAGCGTGTTGATGACTCTGAAGAACCTGGATATTTTTGGAAGTTGAATCAAATTTTCCGAAGTCCCAGTTTCTTCATGCCCCAAAATAGTCGTTCAACATCTGGTCGTATCACCAAATTTATATCAATGACAACAGCTTTACAAAAGTGGCTACCACTTGGAGAGATGCCCGGTCAACCATCGATGAAATGTATGTGCGCTTGTAGCTGGCTCATAACCCGATTCCATTGGTCGCATCGTCCCACTACCGCTTCATACCAACTGCCGAAATGGAAGACCTTGTTGCCATTGTTTTCGTTCTTCGCTACAGTGTGGACGAACTGGAAGTTGCTCCACTGCAGTTAAATATCAATATTCGTGGCAATGAGTTGCCTGAAACCCGGCAGTTTTATGCTGGCATGGTAATCAATGTGCGAACTGGAAAGCAGGCGATAACTAATGAATGTTCTGTTCATGATACTGGCATGAAATTCGTCGGCGGATTGGCTGTGTTAACGAAAAAGCGCAAGGAAATAAAGATGCATGAGGTAGACAAAAGATTTATGAAATATGAATTGCGAAAATTTGGAGACTGGCGTTTGCAGGTTATGTCCCTCAATAACAAGAATCATGCATGCCTGTTTTGCAATTTTCTTGGTATCGAAGAGCCTTTTGGAGGTTCCTGGTGCATCGTCACTATCGGGCAGTCCTATCGAAATCTGCACAAGTTTTGTAGTTTTCGATGGAGAACACAATTTTGCCCAATTTGACCCATGGTTACCTGAGGTGTAACAAAATTCCTACACAAAGACTAAGTGCAGTAGAGGTGTCAGATCACTTTCACCCTACTTGCTTCTTTCGGTCTTGATGTGATTGGTTGTCAGCAATCTTCGCCGTTCATTGCGTCCTTACCTTGTGTCGGCGCTGATCGTTTCCAATAAAAGTCACAATTTTGACTTACATTATCTTAAGCATTGTAACGCGTTATGCTTCCACAAACATAGCGACATATTACTCATTCAGTTGTGTGAGATGAAGTGTTTGCAAACCTGCAGATACACCGTGCAGTCACCTGAAAGGGAAGTGTCGTATGCAGAGCTTTGTTATTCCTCACGACTGCATACCAGTTTTGCCGCAAATCTACCGTGTTTTTCAACTTATTGTTCCATCGCCCTCTTTTCGTTCTTGACACATCTTCTTCACCCAACAAACCTGAAAATCAAACTCAAGGTAGAACAACCACTATCACTAAGGGATCACTGTAACTCAGTGATCCATCAGTGCAGTGATCCATTAGCGATAGTGGTTGAGCGTTTTCGCTTTTTTGTGTTTTCCCTACTCTTGCCCTCTTTGTTTTGTTCGTCCCCTCGCCACCAGGGGGACTGTTCCACCCACTTAAAAAACCACCGATCTAGAGCATATGTATTCCAGAAGTGCTGATGCGCCTTGTCGCCTCGAACGCAGCTGAGGTTTCAAGGAGCCAGTGTTGTGTGCTGCTGAACTCTCAAAACGCAAGGGCGCTAATGTAAGCGTTAGAGTAAAAGCGTAAAGCATGATCACGTTTAATGTTTCGAAAATCAACAGTTTGCATTCCTTTAACATGTTTTCTCCAGAGCTTAGTCACTTTTGCTACAATGGAAATCGTGGTCCAGGTCAATAAAATGTATTTTGTGATCCAGAATGCAAGACTACCGCAGTATTTCGTAATATTTCTGACAAAGTTTTGAAAGTCACTTTTTTGCATTCATTTTTCAGAAAATTCCATACTTTGGAAAACTCGTTCTGCAGTTGAAGCATTTGATTTGTATATGAAAGCACCAAATTTCAGTTTGGTGAAAAGTAGAATGTGAAATGTGAGTCGCTGAAAATGATTGCTTTCATTTATAAACTGCTTGAAGAAATTATGTCTCCATATTGAAAACCACCGGATATTACAACGTAGCGCTGCCGGAAACACGATTTCAGGAGAACTTCAATTACACTACAACTATTACGCTGTATGATATTGGTGACCACCATCAAATTTTTTTACCTGTGACTGAAGGTCGATTAAAAAGAGATATTACTCAAAGATTCTTTAGAAGAGATACACGCGATGTTGATATCATTGCTTTGGACAGAGATCAACTCGAAACTTTAGATTCGTGACTGATGCAATACTCAAAATTTGATTTTATTGCAATATCCATGAAAACCCTCACGGATACACAAATGCCTGTTAGAAAACACACTAAAAGGGGATATAAACTTGAACAAAAACCGAGGAATAACTCAAGCGATCACTTTTTAAAAAATAAGCATAGGGACTACTTATTTCGCATTTATAAAAGATCAAAACATCTAGAAGATTTCGAAAGGTAAAGAAAATTCCGTAACCATCTTACCCATGTCAAAGAATTAGCTGAGTGCAAATACTACAAAGACCAATTTGGTAAAAGCAATAGAAACTTGGACATTAATCAATGGACATTAATTAATGACATTTTCGTGCAAACTTGGACATTAATTAATGACATTTTCGTGAGACACACACTGTCCAGCTTTCTGCAAGAGTTAAACATTGATGAACAAGTTTTCCCACATAAAAATTAATTGCAGATGCATTAAATCATAGTTTTTTCACCTCGGCTCCGGCAAATTTCGCTCTGATTGTCTCAACTGAAACTATTGATGCACATATAAAAAACTATCTTCCTCCACGCCACATGAATTCTCTATTTTCATCACCAACCACTCCTGAGGAAATACACTAATTAACGGATGAGATTTTAATAAGTCATGTGGACACAATGATATTCAGGTTTGCGCTTTGAAAATGCCAAAATGCTTATCGACACCTCTTCTCTCAAACATTGTAAACGAATGCATAGGTGACATCGTCTTTCCGGACAACCAAAAAATCGCTAGTAATGCCAATTTTTAGATCGGGAGTAATGCCAATTTTAGTGAAATTCCCACTAACCACAGAGCGATATAAGTGCTAATATATCTGTCAAAAGTTTTTGAAAAGACCCTGTACGTAACTCTGAACGTTTATTTTACCAAAAACAATTGTTGAGTCTATGAATTTTAACTTTTTCGTAGATAGTGCACCCTCTATTTTATATGTATGTTAACCTTTTCATAGCTTATGCTTCCTTCACTGTTTGTGTCAGAGATGAATTGAAATTCTCCGAAAGGATCAATCAGTGGATACAAGACACAAGAATTAGCATCAACACTTTTAGGAAAGTGAACATTGTTTTCTGTCTCTCCCATTTAATTGAAAAGTTTTCATTTTGTACAATTTCGCAAAAAACGTATATCATTTTTTGCAACTCATTGTTGTGTAATGTTGAACTGAGACATACATAAATGCAGTTGATATATTGGAGATCAGCTGAAAAACATCAATTTATCTTCTTCAAAAGTAACAATACAAATATCTGCATTATGAATATAACAAAGATTAAAATCTCTTTATTATGAACCGGGATGTAATTCTGTTGAGAAAGCTTATCATGCCGAAGCAAAAGCGGTCGATATTTGATATTGGTGAATCCATTCAAATAATCCAAGCTAATTCAAGATTAGTGGTGTTGCAAACTCATTTATGTCAATGTTTCGTTTGCTTCTCACAACTTTCATTAACCCATACCCCAACTACGGACTTTTTGCTCCACAAAGTAAGAACAACCCAGACGATTTGGTGTTGCTGCAGAACCTGCTAAGCATCTTCGCAATGAGTTAGAAAATCCCAACAAACGTTTGAATTTGACTGTAGTGGCACAATCACCTTCATCGAGCTTGTTTAGTCAATTGGTTATGCTTCGTTACATACATCATGATAGCAATGTTCCACCTCTGCGTGCCAAGTTACATACAAACGCACACAGACTGGCATAAAACACTTTTAACCGTTGGCATTCGTCTTACTGGTTGCACTAAACTCCTCTCTAAACATTTACTGAAATGTGACACGAACAACTTCAACATCGCACCTGCTCAAATCAGTGGGGCAGTCTGCCCAAAATTTTTCGGGGGAACAAAGAATTTGGGGAGGGGAAAAGTTCTTGACTTTAGGTGAGTAACAGTATTTCAGTTTGGGACGCCGCTTCTCTAAACACAAAATGACTAGATCTTCTGAAAATGTGGGGGCACGATCCGCTGCACCCCTGGCTGCGCCTAAGACCCAAATGAGCTCAATTGCACGCAACTGGGATAAATAACGTGAAGATATTGCACGCAGCATCAGGAAATCGTCTCAAACGCTGCACTGATGACTGTAAAGGTGTCACTGCCATTGCTGCTCTCTGTGGGACAGGACATGACGATGATGATCATGATAATATTTTATTATAGATTTTGTCATTTGAAAACTTTGCAAAATCATCGAAGTATAAAATGTTGGATTCCGCATGAAAAACTGAAAAAAAACACGCAGAGGAAGGTTTGGCTAAACTGCAGCAATAGGAAATGCATTAGGAAGGGAACAAGCTATTGGAGTTGATGTATTTCTGAACATTTGCTTTACAAAAGAAGCCCGAGTGAAATCGTATGCTCGATGGTATATATGATGGCGTGAGCCGCGTGACGACATTTCCAACCTTGCTTGGTCCCCTCTTGGTGTGGAACCAATGGAGTTACCTGAGATTGTTGCTGAGGTTCAGGTATATCGAGTTCTCAAAGAGCTGCTTCTCTAAGAATCTGTTCAGAGCAAATGCGGGCACGAGAATAAATGGATGAATGAATGCTTAAGTGAGGAATACGACGTGATCTGAAAACATGCTTATTGTTTTAAGTTCGTATAATTAAGACGTGTTAACGACATGCACAATGGATCATCTGGATTGTGGACATACATTTATTCATCAACACTTCAAAGTTGTGAAACCGTGGTTCTTTCAGCTCTGACGCAGTGGAACTAAGTTTCACTGTACGTTTAAGTGCTATTTGCTTTTCACCATACCTTTGCAATAACAGAATCAAAAAGCAGATAAAACGAAAAATGATTGTCACAAAAACTAGTTGTCACAAATTAAGCAGCAAACTTCAACTGATTCTTGCCGTCGAAAACAATTTCTGAAAGAAAATATAACCAAAAGTAATAATTCTGCTGGCATCGCTGAAATGAGGGAACAAACGTTACTTTTTGTTAGTCGAGCGCGCGACAAAGATATTGCAGTTGACAAGCACAGAATAGAATTAAGCGCACAGCACTGCATACCAACATTTCTCTCCTACAGAAAAAGTTGGATAGTTATTTTGTCATTTCCGTTTCAACCTTTGTCACACGAACCCAACAGATCAAGGTCTGAGCGTTGTTTCCTGTGTGGATTTTGAAATATTAGTGTAATCTGTTGAATCAAAGCATTTTAAATGACTTTCAGTTTTAAATGTTTATCAATGCAATTTTATTTTTTCTTGTCCTTGAAAATTGTTGCGTGCACGTACGTACTTCTTTGCCAATGAAATTAAAGATTTAATTATCCAGTAGGTAGTTGGTTCAAAGTGAAAAGGAAATTGTTTTCCCAAATGGCTAAACGGTGAACGAATAAATAAAACTTAAGCAGAAAGGAGAAGTCTTGTGTAATGTATGGATCGTTTTTCGAAGCAATTTTTATTGCTCGTGTTTTTCAAGTGGATTTTCATGATTTGAGATCAAATTTTTCGGAACCCAATTGAAGTGAAACTTGCCTCAAGCGGAAAGGTAGGTATGTTGATGACACGTTCTTCTACAGCGTTGCTGATTTTTTCTCTGAGAAAGCTTTGTCATAGCAAGTTTAAAGCCGTTGCTGTATCTTTTACGGCAGAGATTTGTTGGTCGATGTGAAATGTTCGTGGGTTCGAGTTGTAGCGGCGAGCATAATACAGTGATTCAAAGTTGTTAATGAAACGTGTGAATACTTTAAAGAACTGCAGAAAATCCTGTTTGACGTAGGTTGCAGAATTTGTCTCTTTGGAACAAAGTTGTTTTTCTGGCAATATCTGATTTCTCTGTTCGAAGGTGAGGTTCAAGCGCTGTTCTTAACCCATTCAAACGTAAAGCGGGACCAATGAAACGTTCAGTAATTCAAAAGGAAATTCGGTGCGTTGAGTGCGATCAACTGGCAAGGAAAAATTAAAAACACAATATTCTACGTTCATAACATAATGCTAACCACGAAGGAACCATGTTTTATGTTGTCATTAGCCAGAGCTGCTATTAATGCATTACTCTTTTCTCATTTCAGTTGGCAAAAGAATTAGATACCGTTTCTGCAAATGAAACTATTATTAGACACGAATTCTGCCTAGGTGTCAAGCTCTAGAAACGGATTCCGCAAAATGACTCAAGCTCTAGCAACGGATGTTGCAAAGGAAACTCATTGCTTTTCTGGAAGGTATTTGTGCGAAAATGCACCAAAGGTGACCATAATGTATAAGCGTGTGGATGAGTCTGAAGAACCCGGATATTTTTGGAAGTTAGAGCAAATTTCACAAGGTCCCAAATTCTTCATGCCCCAAGATAGCCGTATCACGTCTGGTCGTATCACCAAAGTTTTTATCAATGAAGACAGCTGTACAAAAGTAACTACCACTTGGAGAGATGCCTGGTCAGCCCTCGATGAACTTTATGGACGCATGTACTTCTCTCATGACCCGGATACATTGGACGCATCGTCCCACTGCCGCATCATAAAACCTGCCGAAATGGAAGACCTTGTTGCCATTGCTTTCGTTCTTCGCTACAGCGAAGAGGAACTGCAAGATGCTCCACTGCGGTTGAATATCAATATTCGTGGCAATGAGTTGCCTGGAGCCTGGGAGTGGCCTGCTGGAATGGTAATCAATGTGCGGACTGGAAAGAAGGTGTTAAATGATCACGGTTATGTTCATAATATTGGCGTGAAATTTATCGGCGGATTGGCTGTGTTAACGAAAAATCCCACTGGCATAAAGATGCATGCCGTAGACAAAAGGTTCATTAAACATTTGTTGCAGAAATTTGGACAAGGGCGTTTGCATATGATGTCACTTAATAACAAGTATCTTGCATGGGATTTTTGCGAACGGTTTGGTGTCAAGGAGCCATTCGGACGTTCTTGGTGCATGATCAGTTAAGTGCAGGAAAGGTGTCTAATCACTTTCACCCTACTGCTTTCGGTCTTGAATTGATTGGTTGTGGGCAATCTTCGCCGTCCGTTGCGTCTTTACGTTTTGTCGGTGCTGATTTTTTTTTCAATAAAAATTATAAATTGCAGGAAATGAATCTGTGTTGCAAGTTAGCAATGATTTCAATTTTCAATTGCGTTGCATTAAGCATGGTACCGAGTGATGCTCCCACAAACGTAGCGACATCACTCATTCAGTGTTTAGAGTGTTGGCAAACCTGCAGTTATACAGCCGAGTAAAAGGGTTGGTATCGTATGCAAAGCTTTCCTGTTCAATACGGCTGCATACCAATTTTCAACCGTGTTTCTCAACTTCTTGGTTCCATTGACATCATTTTTTGCGCAACAAACCTGAATTGAAGTCAAGGTAGTACTTTTTGAAGAGCTCCAAGGAAATCAATGCTTCCCGTTCAGTGATCGATTTACTTGGCGGTCTTCACAAAGCTTCGAAAATAACTTTTTATTGGTGTGATCTTAGATCACTTTGCTTATGAATCAGCAAGCGGTTTCTTCGATTTAGCAATTAACGTCACATTCGATTGTAACTGAATCATCCATTAGTGGTAGTGGTTGAGCGTTTTGGCCTTTGTGTTTTCTCTGTTTTATTCGTCCCATCGCCACCAAGAGGACGATTCAACGCACTTTCAGAACCACCGATCTAAAACATCAGTGTCCCAGATGTTCTGATACTCTCCCTTGTAGCCTCGGAACGCAGCTGAGGATTCAGAAGATCCAGAGTTGTGTGCTGCTGAACTCTCAAAACGCAAGGGCGCTAATATAAGCGTTACAGCAAAAGCGTAAAGCACGATCACGTTCAGTGTTTCGAAAACCAACAGTTTGCATTCCTTTAACATGTTTTCTCCAGAGCTTAGTCACTTTTGCTACAATGGAAATCGTGGTCCAGGCTAGCGAATGGAAACGTTTTTCCGGGTTTAGCTAGCTCAGACATAGTAGGCTTTTTGCTACATCAAAGGATTGATGCTTTTCCCTTTCATCCGTTGCGCGTATGTGTCCTGGTATGATCCGCTTTGCGATTTTGCAAAATCTGCACATCCTATGACTAAACCAACACTTTTCAAAAATATGGTTGGTGCGATTGTTTCATATTTGTGACAGTTATTTGATTACTTTAAATTTTGCACTCCACCGTCTACCGAGGTTTCCTTTTCGACACCCAATGCTTGGAGATAGCTCGTGGAAATTTTTTTCACACCTAAATACGTCTATTGTGTTGTGTGTCGTCTGAGATGTTAGCAATCTGGCGGCAAACACGCAGTTTTTCTTGGACTTCATTGTCAGATTTTCTGCATATATCGAAGATAAAGTTGTACAGTGGTGCAGGTAGTGGTCGTATAAACAGTAGTGCATTAAGTGAAATTACATTTTATTGCTGAACTTATTTGTAGGTCAGTGAAATTAGGAAAAATGTTTGGACAAAATTAATAAAAGCTGAAGTGGTATATGCCCTCCCTTCAACAGCCTTGACAACATACCAAACGTCCCCGCCTATCCTCCTTGAGCATTCACCGCTATGACGTCACGACGTCAATGCTTATATTAATTAGAGAAATGGCCTCGCACGGATATATAACTTAGTATATGGCGGTATTTCATTCGATTATTTTTTACTAAACGGCTATAAAATGTACTCAAATATTGATTTAAAAATAAATGAACAAAGGGGCATGAAATCATAATATCATGAACTCGTTATGACGTCGTAGTATGATTGCATCATCCTGAAATTACCTCATAGTTGGAATTACTGGCATTTCGAAGAACCAAAAATGCTCATAAAAGAAACCATTATACAATCCAGGTTGGCTGCTCCACACAACTTGGGGACTTGAGTTCACAACATACATGTAGTGCAATGTATTGCAGTTTGAATCAGACTGTGCCTACATGAAAGGCAGAGCCGGATTAAAGGGTAGAGGGGCCCGGGGCAATTTTCACTGGTGGGCCCCTATGACGTATTTCATGACGTCATCGTTTGTAAAATTTGTTTTCGCTGATTCGCAACGTTCTCGTTTGCTTTTTCTGGTAGTCGATTTAAAATATGTGCCTGCCGAATTTACTCTATTGTTAGCCGCCTTATGATTGCAAGCCGCACGAAATGGTGTTAAAATTACTGTAAGCTGCCCTTATTGTAGGCCACACTTGAACACAGATTACCAAGCCTCTGAGATGCATTCGCGACATACGCGTACTCGTGCGTTTCACTTTAATTGGCAACCCCGGTGTCAATGATGCTTACATCACTACAACTGCCTTCTGTTTATCATAATCCCTCCTGTGACGGATGTGCATGTGATGCTGAAGAAAATCGTATGCGAAAGAAGAGTTTGGTCGACAAAACGTAGCCAAAGAATGACTGAGCGTCATCTGAACGTTGCGATAAAGTAAAGAAACAAAATATGTAAGCCGCCCTTGATTGTAAGTCGCATGAAATGATGGAATATTTCATAATCCGCGGCTGCTTACAATCGAGTAAATACGATACTCAGCTGCACATACAGTTAGCTGCGAGAAGAGAGTTTGTGATATAACACTACAGTGTATTCTTACTAACAAAAAAAGATCTTCAAAGCTAGACAGTGACTCGGCAAGAAACAACATTCACTCGAAAAATGAACAGAAACCAAAGATTGCAAACAAAACGCCAGAAAAACAACATGTCAATATGGTCAGCCAGTCTCAGTGCGAAAGGTGCTTTGAAACTTATGTCGTGAGTTTCACCTACATCAGTTCTCTTCAACCATTTTGTCATCATTGGAACCCCTGATCTATTTTCGCGTTTGTCATGGAGCCCTCAGTAACAAAAATTTAAAAACACGAATTACTTGTAGCAATATTCAAACATTTCGTTATTAGACACTTCAACAAATAAACAGTTATTACAGAAGTTAAAAAAGGAAGAAATGCAATGACTCGGTTGTTCTTGCATTTCTGGAACGTATCTGCTACATTCAAAATTTCGCAAAAATAACCCGTATATCAAATGTCAGTGATGTAGTCGAGACCGTAACCTCCGAGACCGAGACCTGACCTATGCAAAATCTCAAATGACCTATGCAAAGTCTCGAGACGAAAAGCTCGAGACCGAGACCGAGTCTCGAGACTCCATCACTGTCAAATATATGTCGTCCCATTTTCTAACTTTGACAGTTGAAGTACTATTGGTCCGCTGTGGATTAGACACCTCTTTTACATTTGAACTACGTTGCTCATTACCGTCCACACCTTCGCTGTTATTATTATTTCGCTTCACTTAAAAAATATGCTATTTTGTTTCATTTGGGTTGACTAACTAGTAAAAAGTTGGGTTTCTCACTGTTTTACTTTATTCCTACAAACGCTGAACAGCAGCTCTAGTCCCTAATCTACTACTCCGATCAGGATTTTCAGACCTACGTTTTGCCAAAGGGCCAAATCTAGCCCAGAAAAGAGCCAAATTCTAAGACAAGGGGCTAAAAAAGGGCCAACCATTTTTTCCAAATTTATCATCAGTTGCAAAGTCATATGAAGCAATTTATGAAATGGAAATGTTCCTCAATCGCAGTTGTAGCTCAACAGAAAAATAAGTACATGATGAAAGATCGTAACAGACCAACTAAATTTGCATGTGTAGCCATAAACAGAGATATATTTATCACCCTCGATAAGTGCTAAAGCGATCATCAACAATCTGAACAAAAACAACAAAGACGAGTACCACCTAAATAACGGTAGATCACTGCTACCTCTACAACTGCAGCAAGTAACACTCAGCCTAGGTATTCTGATGAACTTACTTTCACATTAACTCAGAAACTCTAGGGATCCTAACAAAATTTTCTAATCGAAAACCTTCAATGTTTAGGAATTTGATGAAAATCTGCAATCAATTAGTCAAAAATGTGAAGAAATGTGTTTTTTTAGACAGGACCCTGTGCGGGCAGATCCAATATTTGCAAGGGGCAAAATCTATCCTGGAAAATGGCCAAAAAAGAGCCAAACCAAAATTTTGGAGCCAGCAAGTGTTATTTGGGACCAAATTGCTGAAATTTGGCCCCAAAAGGGTCAACCTGGCAACCCAGACTCCGATGTACAGTACTGTGAACTGTACATCCGCAACATCGTATAACAATGATGCAACAATAACGTTCTTCCTGATAGCACAACAATGAACAAGTGACTTATCAACTATCAATATATCTTGTTCCGCCATCTGCACTCAATCTCCTGTACAACTAACTGGACTACTGTACTTGGAGTCTGAATGCGGCACGGTGATCAAAAAAATTTAATATTGACGCATCACGGAATCCCACTACATGTTTTGCGGAACCCCTGTTGAAAAGCACTGACCTACATTTCCAGGTGCCCTGGCACTGTTTCTTTACGTTGCTGCCTAAAAGCTTTGCCAAAAAAAAGTTTTAAACGCTTTGCTGGAAAAAAACGATAGAAAACTTAGTTGGAAAAACACGTTGCTGCTTAAAAGCTTTGCTGGTAAAAAAACTTTCAGCCGAGGCGTTTTAGTTAACACTGGCAGATTCTTGCGCTTTTTCTCCTCAGAAAATTTGCTGTTTTTAGCTGCTGATGGCATTACAAATTTTGGCATCTCTCTAGCTCAGTTGTTCCCAACCTTTTTTGATGCATTCCTCCCATTGCTTAACTTGGAAATTTTCATTCCTCCGCTATGGAACTTTCAATGCCTCCCCAGCTTGGATTCGTAGGTTAGTATTAACTGGAATTGGAACAATGGTCTTTATTGGTGGCAAAAATGTGGTTAATAAAAGTGGGACAGAAATTATTTGCTGCCAGATAATGGCACTAAAGCAGGGTCTCAAACTCAAATTCCTCTGAGGACCAAATGAGGGATTATCAAGTAACCCGAAGTAACCCATTATACTGCTGACACAACAATGGCGGTACCTGAACCTTATTAGAAACAGCTTGTACATTTTTTTCCTGCTAAAGGTATCGCGAGTTGTATGCAAATAATTTCCAACCCTTTATACATTCGTTTGAGACAGTGTTTCTCAAACTTTTTTATTCCATCGCGCACTTTCACTGTCGAATTGCCGTTTTCGCCCCCCAAGCCTGATAAAGCAAACACAAGGCAGTAAATTAAAAGAATTTCATTTTGAAGGAAGTATTAACAATTTGAGTAGCTGCTGAATCAAGGTGAGTTATAGCTGAACGAAGCCATTAAAAAGCTGAACTAAGAAATTGTTTTACGACGCTAATATTACGTTCAGAATTATAGTGAAAATAATGCAGGTCTACGGAGCCGGAACGCCGGAGATAGACATTTTGCCAGGTGCCGGAGCTCAAACTAAAAATTAGAAGGAGCCCAACCTCAGTTTATAATTTAGGACCGGAGCCGGAGTTATGGCCATTTGAGAGGTAGCTCCGGCTTCGGGTATACCTTCCTAGATACTAATGATCTTGCCAAATAGACTTATGTGTGCTCTTTATAGCACACTAAACGCGATTGTTATGAGTTACGACACCAAGACTGCAATAATGGATCTGCAAGCCTTTGACGTTTCTTTGGTGAATAATCGCTAAGGCTGTGACATCATAACTGGCAGGCGTGGTGTTGTACAATGGTTCTCAAAACACTGTTCTAAGAGCTGCATGCAGCTCCCAAGCATCTTTTGTGCGTTTTTTAGCAATCTTAGGAGATTCTATTTAAATAAGAGCTGATTCTTTTTGAATAAGAGTTAATTCGTAGGAAAAATATATACTCTGTAAGAGTTAAGTGTCTGATTCTTTGCTGGGAAAGGATTCCTTGCAGTAGACAGCGTCTTTCAGTAAAATCTCTAATATTTTGTGTAACAGACTGCGTTGGTGCAATGAAACAAAACATGTCAATTGACTTGTGATAATATTTTTTGTGAGGCTCTCTAAGAAAATCGTTGGTCTGGATTTGGCTCCCTTCAGCTAACTGGTTGAGAACCACTGTTGTAGAAGTAAGAAAAATGATAACTACCACAACATCTTACTTTCTAGTCAGAATGATTAAACCGGGTCTATAGTAGTGCAGTTATCTAAAAAGAATTGGGCTATAATGAGTAGGTATATAATGAAATGTCCATAGCTTTTGTAGCTGTGTAATCATGCTGTCAGTAGGGAGATTGATTAAGATATAATACCATCGCAGATTTAAGCGTGAAATGCAAGGCACTGTGAAGTAAGAATTTTTTCGAAACCATTTGGCTTACTGGTAAGGTTTGCTAGATCACTAGCAAAGTTCACTAGGAAACATTACGTTTACAAGCGGTAGCATAATATGAAAGTTAAAAATAATTGGTACCGAACTAGCATTGCTTTACATCGTAGTCAGTGATGTAGTGGATACCGTAACCTTCGAGACGGAGACCTGGTCAAAACTTCGAGAGCGAGACCGGGACTTCATCAAAAATTACGAGACCGAGATTGAAACCTTCGAGACCGACACTCGCAAAATTGGTTCTCGAGACGAGTCTCGAGGCCGCGACCAAGTCTCGAGACTCTATCACTGATAGCAGTACATTATCAGGACTGTATAAAAATCAATGTAAACAAGTGTGGACTTTTCATGAAGTTTTCCTCTGTAGAAAAACTATTTATTTTCAGCACGGTAGCCAGTCTTATTTCCTCCTAAGTTTTGCAAGTTAAATTGTGCTTTACTTTGGGATTCATCACTGCTTATTATGAGTACAAAAGATAAGAAATCATAAGCTTTCAACTATTTTGAAAAAGTCAAAGATGAATTTCGTGCTAGAAGTCATACTATTTCCTTGAACAAAGGGCTTTCAAACACATTATCGCATTTGTGTTAATGCAAATGTGTGAGTGTTTGAAAGAACACATGACAGTCCACTATGTGTTTTGCGTTCTTTGCATGGTTTGCCCGGGCAGCGCTGTTGGGTGGAATTGTCATAACTGCAACGGGCAAAGCATGCAACGAGTGCAAAACACTTGGTCAGTTGGAACTGGTCTGTGGTTAAATGCCCGGACACAAATGAAGTTTTTTAAACTGCCATTTTCTTGATTCTGTTCAAGTATATACTTTCCACGATGGGTGTAAGCAAGGAATCGATCAGCAAATTTTTAATAGGAAATCGATTTCACGTAAAATTACGCATCCTCAGTCCTGAAAATTGCAAGCAAAGCTTACAGGTGAAAAGTTGAAAGGCTGAAGTAACAGCACAGAAAAAACAAACTCAAGACTACAATTAAAATTTCGTAATACAAGCTCATAAATCATAACATCTTAACAAACTGACTGACGTCAAGAATACTAGTGGCGACAAAAAAACTGACTCATGAAATAAGTG
>Ga0210059_1003074_pt1 | contig 26551 bp, 19 predicted proteins | sample Ectturendosymbi2_FD_188042 | JGI IMG/M metagenome (GOLD analysis project Ga0210059, IMG submission 188042) | Ecteinascidia turbinata endosymbiont from Florida, USA - Sample 2 (SPAdes) (version 2) | ecosystem: Host-associated > Tunicates > Ascidians > Unclassified | place: Key West, Florida... | reverse complement strand
AAACAAGTATGGGCTCAGTACTCCCCCTTGTCTAACCCCATTAGACACATGAAACAGTTCAGAAAAATGCTTGCCCCACTTTATTTGCATCGTTTGTTCTTTGTACCAATGTTTCAGTAGGCGCACTAATTTATTATTAATTTATTGTCAAAGTTATTGAGTAGTTCATCATAAATAGTTGTAATGGCTAGCTTTGTTGAGCGATTTTCTCTAAAACCATACTGTCTTTTATCAATTAGATTGTGTTCTGTCAAATAGGAGTATACTCAGTGATAAAGAATTTTTTCAAATAACTTTGACAATACTGGAAGAACAGAGATTGGTCTATATTCAGATGAGGAACTTGGGCTATGAACTTTAGGAATTGGAGTGATGTGGGCAATTTTCCAGGTGTCCGGGAATTTACCAGTAGTCATGCATTTGTTGAAGAGTTTGGACAACCATTCTGACACAATGCAACTAGCTATTTTTAAAAATTTGGATGGAATGTCATTGGGAGAACTATATGACTTCATTTTAAGGTTTTTGATGAGAAGTTGGATTTTATATGCGTCTGTAGGAGCTAGAAATAATGATTTTTTTGGATTTATATGTGTAATAAAATGTCTGTAAGTGGTTGGGGATGGTTTTATTTTTGTAGAAAGGGATTTTCCAACTTCTGAGAAAAAATTGTTAGCAATTATGTTTGCTTCCTTCTTGACAATAAACGGATGCACAGTTGCCCTTACATAACAGTATCATAAGTACTTTCATGATTTATCATTATCAAGATCGAATTGAAGCAAATTTTCTATGGTTTCTTTTATAATTTTTTAGGTCAGCACTGTTGTTTGACAAAAGCAAGCATAATTGCTAACAATTTTTTTGTAAGTTTCCATTGCCCTCAACTCTTTTACTGCTCCCCTGCCGTACCGCTGTTCCGGCATCCTTGGGCCCCAGGAAAATCCACTTGTGAGTCTCCCTTTACCACTGTTACGAGTTGGAGGAAATGGTAAAAGGCCAATAAATTTACCCAAAGCCGATAATGAAGATCGAGGCTTCATAGAGCACAAACGCGCTCCAGGTTCGCTCAATAAAAATTTATAAGTCCTTGCTACAGTTAAAGCGCCCCATAATCATTGCGTTTATTGCTGCCTGCGACGCAAAAGCGTTCAATGACATGGCATGCATATATGCAACTCAAGATTCCAGACATTTGCACCGCAGATTTCCTTGAGAACATGCCACAACCTCAAGCCACGAACTGCAGAACTTTGAACAAAAAATATTGTAGCGTGTTGAAACACACGCTCGTTACATAAAAAAGTGGGTAGTAGGTGCCGACTTTCCCCTAATAGGACATACGATCTTATTTTTTTCGCACTTAGAAAAAGTACATACGACGTTTTTCTCACCTTTCCAGTTGCTTTGTACTTTCTTCCACCATGAATACAAGACAACTTCACTGCACAGAACTTACGCAGAGGATTAATACTTCATCTAGTTGTGGTTTTCAACCTGGAGTTGCGACCCTCTGAGGGTCCTGAACCACTTTTAGGAGGGGTTGCGAGTAGATATTTTGTGCACACAGCTGCATTACATTTGCTTTACTGGAGTCTTAGATGTGGTTCGTTGGGTTGTAGCGGGTTGCTATAATCATGGGTCGCGGTACAAAAAAGGTTGTAAACCACTGCTCGAGTACATCCGCCATCTACTTTTCTGTTCAAATAAACTTTCGTTTTCAAAGGTCTGTTGTAACATGCTAAGAGTATGCATATCGCATGCATTTTATGCTGCAGATTTTGTAGACACCGCAAGGCCACCAACAGCGTACAGCCGCACAGATTCTGCGCGTCATACCAACACAACGGTGAATATTTCACTCACTGCGTGACTCAGCGCAAAGATGCTCTTCACCACTCTCACCGCTCTTCACGACGTTAACCGTGTCGCACCGCTGCGCCGCGGTTTGAGTTTTCAAACTTCAGGAGCTGCAATGCCATTGGCTGACCAAAACCTAGGGTTGCCAACCTGTTTGCACCAAAAAAAGCCATACCGCGTCCCAAAAAAAACAGATAGCAGTTTTACAGGATATATTCCAGATATGAGCACGGATCAGGACTGGATCGGACTGGATCAGGAATGAAGCCAATTTTGGCCGGATCAGGACTGGATTGGACTGCAATTTTTTTCAAAAATGGAGGAGCAGAACTGGATCGGACTGAGAAAATTTTTGTTGTCTTGATGCGATTATTTCAACCATATCAAAAATTTTAGTCGTGATCCGATTTCACAGGTTTGCTAAATGGTAGTGTATATTTTCCCACCAAATGCAAAAACTCTGCTGGGACTATTTTCCAATTCGAAATGCACCTTCGTTCACATATAGCGTTGAGTTCTAGTAGCAACGTCAACACAGTTGAGTGGTTAGTTAGTGTCTATGCCTGTTGTGCGATTTTCCGTTGGTTCTGCTCTCACCATTTCCTTTGGCTTAGCTTGTAGAGGTTACACCTTTGATAGGAGTGCTTTTAATGTACTATTGCAAAAAGGGTTTGGGTTTATGGTTTACGTTTAGGGTGTATGTTTAAGTTTCGGTTTAAGGTTCACCTTTAGGATTTATGTTTACGGATTAGGTGCCGAGTTTAGGTTCAACTTTTAGGTTTAGGTTTGAATTTTGGGTTTAGGTTTAAGTTTTGGGTTTAGGTTTTGGGTTTAGATTTTGGGTTTAGGTTTTGGGTTTAGGTTTTGAGTTTGGGTTTTGGGTTTTCTAACCGCGATGCTTGACTACGAACCAGGGTTGAAAGATGCCTTACAAAAAAAAAGTGGCAAGTGTTTGTCCAATTTATGGCAAATAAATTTGGAAAATGGCAGTGTTTATGGCAATATTGATTTTTCGATGTTAAATCTTTTTTTCAATTCATATTTTATTCAAACGTTTTCATTTTTGAAAATTGGCAAATAAAAAAGATTTGTTTTAATGGGAATCAAGATGGGGCGAAATGCTTCCTTTTCATTCATACTTAAAAACTGGAAGAAATATTTCAGTTCAATGATTAGGCCTACTTGCAGAAGCGTTGCTTTAAATCCAATCTGCACTACTCGGAAAGCTCGAAGTGCCGAATTGATCAACATAAATTGGCCGCACGCCGCACACGTCTGATCAACCGGTATTTATTTCATTGTAGTGTGGAAAAAATTCAGGAATGAAAATGAAATTATCTGAAGAACATGCTTTTGCAAAGTTATCTGCAATCGAGAAAGCTCTCGCAGGCCACAAAAAACGCGCCGAGGGATTGCATGTGGCCCGCAGGCCCAGGTACGCCAGAGAGCGTGGGAATGACGGGGTAAAATGCACCCCTGCCCTTTCATAAAGGAGCAACGGGTGCAGAGGTGCCTTTTCTTGACTGTATCATAGCTCATTTCATGGTTTACAAAGATGGTCTTGAAACAAATTTATTGCAGCTATTCGCGCACCCAGAAAACCCAGAAGGGTTTTCTGTAACTTTTTATTATTTTTGAGGTCAGCATGGTTGCTGAACAGAAACAAGCATGATTAGTAACGATTTGTTTGCTTTATAAAAGTTTCCATTGCTTTTAACACTTTTAGTGCCCCTCACTGCCCACCGTTGCTTCGGCGTCCCTGCGCGGACCGTATGTAGTGCAGGCCTACCATAACTGCACGCACACCTACAAACCTAAGTCTATAGCAAGACTTGAAACATATTGACAGCAAGTCAATTTTAAAATAAATACGTAGTTAAGCTCGGTTGTGAACAGTGGTGTGGTGGGGTAGGAACGCGTGCGAACGGCGTGCCCACACCTTTTTGCACTAGTAACGTTACTTGAAGATTTAGATTTTTCAATTCAATTTCTACGTGTAGCGCCTAGAGCAGCATAAATAAATAAATAACAAATTACCTCGTGTATAGCGCCGTAGCATGGTTGTGTAATTACTGCATGATATCAACAATGGTATTTGCGTGCTACACGCTTCGTCTGATTGTTTGCATTTATCATAACCCTGCAATCTTCGTTTCAGGGGAGTAATTTGTCTTGAAGTTTTCAGGACGTTGCGGAGTAGGTTACAGCTTGCCTGAATGGATTTCGAGAACTAAACAAGCTTGGTGCAAGTTTTCTTTTCATTTGGCGTGGGCCTTTTTTTCTAGCACTACACCCCTAGATGTGAATGAAATGCAACGCTGCAGTGCTAACAGCATATCTTCAAGCAATAATCGCGTTCAGACACATTATCTGGTGCACTTGCAGAAGATTCGCGACCAATAATGTTGAACTATATTTTCAATTTAAAGTTTTAGTATTAATTTGTTAAATAATCCAAAATGGATTGTTTTGCCAATACTAGCAATTGGTATTTCAAAAAATGGCAAAAATTTGGCATAAAAATATTGTCAAAAATTGGCAAAGTGTTTGGAAAACAATGCGTTTTGGCAATATTTGCCAAATTTGGCGCCATCTGGCAATCCTTCTACCAACCAGTGACAGTCTCAGTGGTCTTGGATAGTTGGTACAGTGAAACGTTACACAGAACGATGTTAGTTTGATTGTTACGTGACTAGTCCGATATGTGTTTTATAACCTTTTTTACAAACATGAAGTCGAAAGTGCATCAAATGCTGTGATTCGAAAAAAACAACCGAAAAAAATAAGGGTCAAACTTGTCGAAAAAAGCTCCTTCACATCTTTTTACAATACCTTACAAAAAAAAATTTTAGTCACGTTATTAGTTCGAAGGACAGAAATAATTTTTTAAGGTAAGCCTTAGCCTAATCAACATATTTACTTTTGTTATAGCAATAGGTATCGTTTGCGTGCTGGTTTAAGTATCACTTGATACCTTTCCTCCAAACTTTGTGCAAGATTTGGTCTTTTGCCAGCATTTAATCAATAACATTTTTATTTGGTGCAGTTTGTTTTGACCGTTGCTTAAACTAACATTTTTATGACAATCACCAAGGTTTGCAGAAATAAACCTTTTTGTTAGCACCTAATATACAGATGAACATATTTAAAACTTTCAAGTCAGCATCGTTGACATTTAAACATTAATCAAAAAACCAAAAACGAAGCAAAGAATGTTTCGTTACACTCACTTTCTGCTTCTTTAGGAGTGTATCTAAAGATCTGCGAGACCCCATTTTCGCGACCTCTGCGTCTTGGTCAAACGATGACTTTCTCCCTGGTTCACCGCATTCAATGTAAAAAACAAATTAAACTTTCTAAATCAAAATTACACGATACAAGAGCGCAGAAAGCTTTCAGCTTCGAAAACATGTTTCATTTAATCAGCTTAGCTTGTCACACCAGTACTAAACCACGAACAGATCAGTTTCGATGGGAAATGCATAGAATATTAGTGTTAAGTCTTAAGTAAGAAGTTGGGTAACAGATTCAGCTAAACTCCTGCAGGCTTTTCAGTTTATAACTTTGATATTAATCTTTCCACGTAATGATGTTGACTTCAGTGTCATTTTTTTGCGAACTTTTTCCATACATTCATTCGGCATCACAACTAAAAAATAATAGGCTGCACAAATTACTCATAGATAAATTGCCGCTAAAGTAGCAAATCGTCCATTCGAGACTGAGCAGTATGAGTGAGCCTGACGTTATGGGTTGACTAACGCACAGTAAGAGAGCTTAAGAAGTGCGTCTTGTTGTAACCACAAAACACAATCGTCATTGTTTTCTATACGCTGTTCATGCCTGAAATTCCTCGCTCGGGCACAATAGCTTGTGAGGTAAATTGTAGTTCATGTCCATTCACACATATGTGTTTCTCCTTACTACCTGGAAAACACCAGGTTCATTCTCTGCCCCTTTTCACAAAACACACCTATGGGGGTTCGTAACGTACCAGAACGGAACAAACTTTGTATGCAAATCAAGGAAATAAAGTAAACATCACGAATGCAAGTGAAGCGTAAGCATAAAAAATAAGTATGCACTGGGCATTTGAAGGAAAATGTGTAGAGCCTCTGGAGGCTCCAAAATTATGTCCCGTAATGCTGTTTGTAATGTTACCAGAATATGTAAGTTTGTGAAGCTTCGCGATTCCTAAAAATGGTTGTGAAACTTCGTAGTTCCTGCACCTTTTTGAAACACAAACTTGCACCGTCATGCACGCTTGATAAAATTTTGTTGGTATTGATTTCATTTCGACTTCCTTAACTTTTCATTATCTTTAAGATTAAACGTTTTCTGCAATATTGATGGAAAGATCGCGAAGAAGTCGACTGAAGATGCTCTAACGTTTAATCGATCACTTTTTTCCTTTTTCTCTTACGTTTATCCTATTATATTTTCGCTTACAAACTCAGTAACTGCTTTAATTTTCCTTTCTGCGTGTGTGAGCATTTGTTTTGCTTTAACGATTGAGCGTGAAACGCCGTTACTTTTTTGACACTTTTTCAAGGTCATTTACATTCGGATGAAAAAATAAATCGACAGAAAAAGGAAATAAGAAAGGAGTTGCACGATAGCAAGTGGTGTGACGAATCAAACATTCTTGCCCTGGAGGCACCAATTCAACGTATGCGAATGTTTTAATTCAACGTCCGAGTCACTAATTACAATACTTTTTTTCTGATGCTGCACTTTCTCGTACGCATTTTCGTTATTTTCTATATTATGTCAATAGTTTCGTTGCTTTGATCGAACTTAATCTATTTTGAGTTTTTGGTTAAGAGCAGTGCTTTGTTATTTCATTTCTAGTAAAAAGTAGTTCAGGCGAGCATCGGTTTTGATGAAACCTGCATCGACAGCTATTTGATAGCTTAGTTTATACTTCAACCTGTCGATTCAAACTAATTGGGCCAAGCCATTTTGTTTTGTTGTGAAAACATTTATCACCCACATGAAAGTCCCAGGGTTAAAGCTTGCTACTTAAATTAATAGAGGACCAGGTGCCACAAAGTGTTTTTTAGGCGGTCAAAGTGAAGTCATCCACCCACAACAAACTCAAGTTTTCGCCTTGTAGTGACATGTACTAGCTGCCATACATTTTGAAAGAAAGCTCGTCCAGAAAATACTTGACAAAATGTCAGCTTTAGACAATTTGTGCTCTATTTTATTGTACGTTAAGACAATTCACGTAACGCATAAAAGGAGCCAAATGCCAAATAAACAATCTGAAATGCAGATCAAGGCCTCAAAATGCTAAATTGTACGTTGTGCCTGATTCTCGATTACCAGTTAAAGTTTGTAGCTGTTGTCTTGGTATGATCTTGACCTTTAAACCATAAAGCGCACCTGACGTACTGCACATGATTCCAACTGGCGCCAACTGGCTTTTTTAAGCCGAATCGCACCCATTACACCACTGTGTTGCTATTTTTATCGTACCCATTACACCACTGTGTTGCTATTTTCATGCTTTACCAAATTTCATTATAGGCCTACATGTAACTGAATGACGGGACACGACATGTACGAGAAAAGATGATCGCTTCGACAAGTTCCAAACCGAGCCCGGCAATCTAAGTGTCCTTAAGTGTTCCCTGGAGCGATTCCTTTCAAATTCAAACTACTTTCTGCAGCGTGACGTAACTGCAGAAATCTTTTCCATCCCGCCAGTAGCAATAGAAGGGGGTCAGGGGTTGCATTGTACGGTTTTCAGTTGTGTTTGGGTTCGGGTAGCGAACCTGGGTTTTCCCCTGAAGATGCGCTGCCATAGGATTTTCCCCAACCTCCCTACGCCGACCTATATTTTTTTGTTTTTGATATTTTTCCAGTTTTTCACAATTTTTTGCGTTTTGGTAATATTTTTCACATTTTCGCGTTGTGGCAATTTTTTCAATTGTTAATTTCATATCTTTGAGATAGCTTGCGACTTATTTTTGATCACCACACCAACTGTGGCGACAAAGTGTGACAAGGTTTAAACAAATACACTACCCGTGCTCCAACCGGATGACGACGGAAATGTATGGCAAGTTTTAATCCAATAAGCAAATACACCACCAGCGACCCAACCTGTCACTGACTGTGTTGCAAAACGGCATGCCCAAACGTGTCAGTTTTACAAAACAAACACGCACCCCACTGGAGTCGACCGGCTTACACCGACGTCATTCGCACCTGCAATGTCATGACAGACGATGGTGCAATAGCTTACGTTTACGTGACAAAATATGCAGCGATTCATTGCAAGGAGCAAGCCCATGCGTGCCCCCCGATTAAACCTCGTCACGGGTCGGTAGTTTTGCAACGGAAAAAAAGGTCGATCTGAATAGTTAAATCGCGCCGTTGACAGTCTTTAGCATTCATTTCTATTTAGCTAGTTGTCAGGAACGTCGACCTTCGTTTGAACAATGAGCGGGAAGTTTTCTTGTCACCTTTGTGCAGAGTTTTTTAACAATGAAAGCGATCTTCAACAGCACCTAAATTTTGTGCATGGTCAAGTGTCGCAGAAAATACAATGCCCGAAATGTGGCCGTGCATTCTCGAGGAAAGATCGTTTGAAAGCACATGTCGAAAGCGTGCACCGTGAAGGTGCTTCTAAGTTTATCTGTCAACCTTGCCAAAAGTCGTTTGCGAATTCCAGCAGTCTTAAACGACATTTGGCGTTTACCTCACATTCAGGAGTTGACAAATTGCCAGAAACAAAACGCCAGAGACCTTCAGCGTCAACTTGTACTTCAGCTAACGTCAGGTGAGTTTTTGCAGGTTCGACTCTTTCAAGTTGTGTTCGAAAATCCCGAATCTGTTGTAATGATCTCGCCCGTTTAAGGTGGAAAGTAAGACTGTATTTTTTTACTCATTGCAGTGATTCGACTACAGCTTCAGCTTCGACAACTCGATCTGAAAATAACGAGCAGAGCGCCAGCAGTAACAGTTAGCTTTTGCCGAGTCAATCATATTTACGCGATTGTTTTATCACAAGTGAAACGATCAGTTTGCTAGGATATGGTTGTTATCAATTCTAACTAGACGGCGCAACAAAAGCTTTATCTTAATTTATTGCAATTTCAGACAAACCACCGAATCACAACCACGGTGTGAAGAAACAACTTTGTACTGTCGAGAATGTGACATAACGTTTTCCAAGGCTTGTACTTTAAAACGTCACTTGCAATCCGCCGCTGTGCATTTGAAAAAGACACGCCGCCGGTGAAATGTCCTAACTGTTTCAAACCGTTTCAGTGAAATCGTGCTATGAGGGAGCATTTGATTCGATGCACCCAGAAACTGCGAAAGCAACAAGATGAGATTCCGGCGAAGCGCAGAAAAATTACCCCAAGCAGCAGCTGCGCGAAAACAAGGTATGTGCTTCATGCGTAACATCTATACATGAAAGGAAAAAGTAATTTTTAACACACAAATCGTTTTAACAGTGTAACGACGAGTAACTCGAACACTGCTCAAGTGCAAGGAAGCCAGTCACTTTCAGAATCGACTTCCGACGACCCCACTTGCAGCAGGTTTGTTTGAATCAAACATTTTCGATTTTTTTAGCGCTACCAAGTGGTCTTGCGTCTCAACAGCGTGATCATGCGTGGAATTGACAAATTATTTTTCTTTTCCAGTGCAACCGATAACGCTTCATCAGATGACCCTCTAAGGTGAGTATAATTTCACTTTAGTTTTACACAAGCTCAAAATTTTTTTCGAAATGTTAAACTTTTGTTGTTTTTACAGTCGCTGCATCTGGGAGCATCGGGACCAGATTCGCACAAAACTGCGTACCGGCAACCGCGTTCAGAATACGTACAACTACTCTTTGGAGGGGCGGCGCTACGCCGACATCGCCGAACAAGCACTTTCGGATATCATTACCCACGAAAAGACTCGGTTCAAGATCAATTATTCCTGTGGAGTCGTTTTGAGAAATGTCGAGACTGATCAACTTCGTTATTTTTACGGGAGCTTGGGAAACACACGCATGCTGGATTGTGCTGTGCTGATCTCTAACGAAGACGATCTGCGCAGTTTCTTAGAAAACATTTGTGATTTCGATATGAGGGAGAAAATCGAGCTACGCGATACCAAATGGGTTCTGGTCACAATTATCAATATCATATTTTTTGTCAGCCTATTACCTGACATCCCTATTGGCGGTGGGGTGAAGTTGCCCTCCTTCGTTATAAACAACAAAGGGTTTCACGCCCTGGTCAAATGCCGCAACAGTTACGAGTATGTCGCAACTTGTGCTTGTTTCGTTGCTTGGCTTTGTTCGACGGCGCTTCACTCGATTGCGAGCGTGCAACCAAAGATAAATTTTACCAGTACTGTCATGTGCGGGTATTAAACCCAAATGAAGTTCCCCGGTGTTACTTTGCGTGAATTGGTCGATGTTGAAGACATTTTCGAAATTAACGTTGTGGTGTATGCGTTCGAGCTGGACGATCAATCTCCTAAAGCAACCGTGGTGCAGCTGAGTCGTAAAATGTACGAGAGAACGATGTGTGTGAATTTGCACGAATCACACTTTAGTTGCATTTTCGACGTTTCTAAATACTGTCAACGGTACGAGTGCCCGCGCTGTAGTGAGTTTTGGACTTCCAAACATTTTCACCGCCATGTGCGTACTTGTGATGCTCAAGTGAAACATACTTATACTGGAGGTGTTTACAACAACAAAAAAACTGTGTTTGCCCAGTTGGAGCAGCTTGGAATTAACGTACCGCATGAAGATCGTTTCTACCCGCATCGTAGCACGTTCGACCATGAAAGTTATTTTGACAAGAGCGATTTGCCTGACGCTGGCGAGAAATCGGTTTGGGTCGTGCGCCATGTACCTTGCTCTGTTTCTGTTTGTTCTAATGTGCCCAACTTTGAACAACCGAAATGTTTTACAAACACCAGCCCACAGCGCCTAGTTCACGACAAAATGCAGTATCTCGAAACAATTGCCGATGCTGCTTTCGAGATTTTGAAAGAGAAATTCCAGTACGTTTTTGATCAACTCGAACCGGAAAACAAGCAGCATCAAGCCGTGAAAGGACGATTCGTCTCGTACCTGCAAGAGCACATTGTTATCGGCTTCAACTCGTCTTGTTATGACATTCCACTTGTGAAAGCTCATCTGTTGGAATACTTGCTGGACAAAATCAAGTTTGTTATCCTGAAGGGCAAGAGTTTCACGTGCCTGGCCACCATCAAGCTGAAATTTCTGGACATTAAAAATTACATTGCACCAGGCATTGACTATGCAAAGTTCATCAGAGCCTACGAGGTGGAACAGCAGAAATTTTACTGGCCGTACGAGTGGTTCCAAAATTTCCAACAGCTGGACGAGCCGACGTTGCCGCCACACGAGACGTTTTACAGCTCCTTGAAGAAGGAGAACATCAGCCAAGAAGCCTACGCTCTTTGTCAAACGATTTGGAAAGATAAAAACTGGACCAGCATGCGGGATCATCTTGAGTATTACAACAATCTGGACGTCGAGCCGTTTCTGCAAGCTGTGGAAAAATTATTCAATGCGAATAAGGAGCTTGGCTTGGACGCCTTCAAAAGCAGTCTGACTCTACCCGGTTTGACCCTCCAGCTCATGTTCTCAGACCCGCCACCTGGTATTTACTTAACTCTTATCAATCAGTCAAACTCCGACCTCCACCAGCTGATCAAAAAAATGTATGTGGCGGGTTAAGCGTCGTATTTCATCGTGAGCATCAGGCTGATGTCACGTACAGTCGCCAGCCGGTCGACTCCAGTGGGGTGCGTGTTTGTTTTGTAAAACTGACACGTTTGGGCATGCCGTTTTGCAACACGGTCAGTGACAGGTTGGGTCGCTGGTGGTGTATTTGCTTATTGGATTAAAACTTGCCATACATTCCCGTCGTCATCCGGTTGGAGCACGGGTAGTGTATTTGTTTAAACCTTGTCACACTTTGTCGCCACAGTTGGTGTGGTGATCAAAAATAAGTTGCAAGCTATCTCAAAAATATGAAATTAATAATTGAAAAAATTGCCATAACGCGAAAATGTGAAAAATATTACCAAAACGCAAAAAATGTGAAAAACTGGAAAAATATCAAAAACAAAAAAATATAGGTCGGCGTAGGGAGGTTGGGGAAAACCCCATGGCAGCACATCTTCAGGGGAAAACCCAGGCTCGCTACCCGAACCCAAACACAACTGAAAACCGTACAATACAACCCCTGACCCCCTTGTACTACTACTCCCACTTTTCCTTTTTCTACGTTTCCTCTCTTTTGTGTGTTCGTTCAGTTGTATTACACATTATTTCATTTGTTCACTTGCTGTTGCTGCTGCATGTCTTTTGAAATGTGTTATACATTGCCTTAATTTGTCATTTAAGCTTGAAAATGTGTTGGGACAGCGCTACTGGTAAAGCACTTTCTAGTCTTTCCTGCTGCTTCACCGATATCAGTGCAAATAAAGGATTTGAAATTTCAGTATATTGAATATCGATTCTCAGGTATGCGTTCCGCCTCTTGCCTGGACGTTAAGTTCCTGCTCATGCCTCTGCTTGAAAACAAGCACGGCAAAGAGAATTTGTTACTGGTTTTTTCGCAGTGTTTTCTAAGCTGTTTTGAGAAACCGAAAGAGTCTCTCAACTTATTCGAACGGTCAGCAAAGTCAAATTAAAAAAAACTGGTTGTTGGTAGTGAAAAGTCTGAATCAACCATAACTTCTATATACGCGAAGACATGGTCATGATTTGTTTTCCTCAAAAATTTACTTGTTTTATGTAATGTTTCCATTTACGTCTATATTTATGTTTAAATGCTTTGACATCGTTACGGTTAACTGCAGAAAAACAAGACTTTCTGAAACTTGGCTATAGCTTTCATTTACAATAAGCTTAAGCTTAAGTGGCTCCATGTGCAATATATGTTAAATCGCCTGTCTTGTACTCATTGTATATGTCGCAACCTGGCCAAACATGTCTGGTTAAACGCATGACCGCGGTCCACACCATGCCTTCGTATTAAATAAAAGGTGACGCTGCATGACATTGGCAAATATCATTCAGCACACGGAACAACGCAAGCGATGTGATATGGCATAATGAACTTCGTCACTGCTTCGTCTTGGCTGAAAGAAAACACAAAAATACTACTCGTTTTTCTTAACCAATGCGGAGCATCAGTTCCCAGCCGAAAATGTTTCGATATATAGAGTCTTGGTCTCAAACACTCGAGTGCTGACGCAGGACTGCCTTCATGGCAGTTGTGACTAAATCTCGGATGTTCAAGTTCTCGACTAAATCACTGCGCAATGCCGTGTTGTCTCCACTTTGCGGAACATTTTGCTTTTTGCTTTTTGTACCTGCACAAAGAACGCGACTAAAATAAACTTTGAAAATACAAAACCATTTCTGTCACTGGCTCACTAAGAATGTTCCAAATCAATTTCAAACTAAGGCGGTGCTTGTAAGAACAGCTGCGAATTAATACATGTTAAATTACGAATACTGAGACGCTTCACAGAAAAGCAGATCATTAATTTTAGAAGCTTTGGGTGGTCGTTTATGTAGCCGTTTATGAGCGAGACAAATACGTTTGTTGTATGGAATGTCGAAACTGCAAGGCGTTTCACAGTTTCTTCACTGGTTGTGCAATCGAAATGCTTGCGGGAGTCGCGTCACTTGACACGAAGGTATGTGGTTTGCGCTATCCTGTTATTCACCGGCTTACATTTACACAAACAGGCACGCAGGTCGTGCTATTGCCAACATCAAAGCAACATTATTTCCTTCTGGTTAGTTTGAGGTTTCATTGAAGCTTGTAATTGGAAGAACAAGAATTCGTTCTTGAATATTTCTCGTATTATGTGATTTAGGAAATACTAAGAAACACAGAAGGACGACGCAGTTCAGTAAGTTGTTTCAACTGCAGCTGTAAAGATATCGCAGTCATTCTGTACCGTGGTGAAATGTGATTAGGATGATGCCATTGCGTTTTCTAAAGAATTAAAATATGTGAATGTCTCAGAAACTGGATTCGTTTGTCAAATAAAGACGTTACGCTAGGGCTGCAACCAGCTGAAAATTTTGTGGGGGTCGGGTAAAATGATTGTAATTTGTTGTATCTAACAACTAAAGACTTATTGGCGCTTTTAAAATGTGTTTGAAAACATAAAGGGGGAATTGTCGGGTTTACGGCGCCGTGTTATCGGGCCTGCATGACGCAACAGAACCAAACCGGGCGCGAGTTCGCAGGTTACGGACACCGCGGTAAGAAGGATGTTTCAGAAATCGAGGAAACGGGCCTGTTGCTCCGGAGTGAGGGCTACAGCAATCAGGCGCGGGGCATTAGTTTGGGCAGTTTTTTTCATTTCTGCTTAAACTTCACGTATCAATCCCAAAAATGCTCTGATATTCTTGAAGAACAACCTAAAATAAACTTGACATGTGGGCGATAGTTTCAGATGTGGCGCAATCATTAATTTGCACAATTCGCCCAATCGATGCCCCTTCGTAAAGTTTGCCTGCCGACCTCCGTAAGCAATCACTCTTCCTCTTATGCATTAGAAAACAACGCTCTGTGAGCCATTACGATAGCGTTGTTGGCTGTCGCATTACTTGACCTTTGACGTCAGATACTTAAAGGAAAAGGAATAATTTGGGATAGACATATTTTCAAGTTTTTTATTTATCAAACCTTGCGCACTGATTTAGTATTTAGTTTGTTTGCTTTCTCAGCTCTTACTTTAGCATTTCAGCGTTTCACCTTTAAGCACCGCTTGCAGGTTGTAGGACTGACGATGCGTAGTGCTACGTGCAATCAGTTTCCTATTAAAAATTTTAACGATTTATTAAAATTCTTCACTTGTGTCGTGATTAGTTACTTAAATGCGGATATGTGTTGGTTCGAATCATCGAAAAAAGACGAAAGCAGAGCTCATTCGGCTGATTCCTCGAAGCCTTTAGCAAACCTAGAGCTTGTCTGGCAGTAACAAGGTAAATGTCGCCAAATACTCCTGCGGCTACGGCACGTTTGGCAACCATGGCCAAATTGTTCCGCGAATGATAACAAAATATTTTTGATCAATGAGCAGACTTAAGCATAGGGACAACTGTTGCGGTTTTCCTTCAAAACGTCATGGGGACGATAAAATCTGTATTCGACAAATGCATGAACGACCACAAAAACTTCTGTCATTTCAAGGACACCGAGCAATCATCGCAGTTTACCAGTCGTCGAATACGTAATGCAGAGGTTTGACAACGAACAGCTTTTTCATCCAAGAGTGGCGAAAGCTTACCACTGTTGAAAAGGACGCAATTCTGGTGCATGTTTGCAATCGTGACATCCAAAAAACGCCTGCGGCTGACGAATGTCTGGCGTTGTTGATAGATCAAAGCATTCACTCGAACTCGAGTAATGTTAATCATGTCAAAAAAAAAATCACGGCGACGACGACGTCAATCCTGGTTGAAATCAGGGGAAGCACCGACGGGAACATTCGCTTGCGCTAGAATGTTTTGAAGAAAATACACGCTGGTGCAAGGATGCTTGAATGTTTTCAACGGGTAAAAAATTACTCTTTGAGTACATGAAGTATTCGAAACTGATTGTATATTTGAATAAACTTATGGAGTTTTGAAACCGTTTTGCAACTTTTTTTGCAGTGCGTCTCCAACAGTGCATACTGGGAAGAGAATAGACACAAGTATGAAAGCTAAGCGAAACACATAGAAATTCGAAATGTTTGAACAGCAAACATATAAAAACGAAAGCATCTAAGACGCAAAGTAATTAATTATCCTGTCTTCGATGCGTTTCTGTGTAACACTTGTACAATAGAAGGAAGCGTCAGCGAGTCCTGATTGAAGTGTGCTCGCATACATTTCCTCGTTCTTGGTCGAAACAACTTTTACTTTTTACCAGCTCTGAAAAGGACTTTATCACCTGCTTTCAAAATACTAAAACGCATTTGGTGTTGAAAAGCATAATGCCAAACGTCATAAAGCATAATGTATATAATGCCAAACGTCATAAAGCATAATGTATATAATGCCAAACGTCATAAAGCATAATGTATATAATGCCAAACGTCATAAAGCATAATGTATATAATGCCAAACGTCATAAAGCATAATGTATATAATGCCAAACGTCATAAAGCATAATGTATATAATGCCAAACGTCATAAAGCATAATGTATATAATGCCAAACGTCTTTTTCCGTTGTTGCGCGATTCAAATAACCTGACGTCGACAACCACCAACATCTGTTGTGGGAGTCATCATAACCCAGTTGGTAGCATTCTTCACCTCCAGTGCCGCATAGGTTTCTTGCAATCCACAAAGGTGATGGTTTCGTTGTCTGTAGTTCGACCTTCCGATGGTTAAACCATTGAATTGGTGTAGACACTGCGTAGTAGTTTCCTATTTTCATGGTGCAGCGTTCAACGTCTTCCTTGATGGTCGCTTCAGCGGCAAGTAACGCCATACACACAAATAACACAAATAACAACTTCAGAACGGTCTTTAACTCTTTCTGCAAAATCCTTCCTGCGGTTTGCATTATCAGCAATACGAAATCTGAGTTGGAGCAAAAATAGAAAGATAAGATGCTTCGCAAACCTGTGATAAAAGATGGAATCAAACGCACTGAGATTGCAAAATGTTTTATAGTGAGTTTAGTTTGCATTTTAGAATCGAGAAAATAATACGCCTGACATCAGTTCGCTTAGTGCAGTGGTTCTCAACTTTTCTGGCCCATGGACCATCTTTCAAAAAAATAACCCATGTACCACTTTGCTATGCTGACAACTCTTGAACAGCTAGTCGAAACTGTGTTGGACATAGGTCACTGAACGTCTTATAAAATGTTTAGTGAACTCTCTGTGAGTCACTAGAAATCCCAGGTGGAGCACCTGTGGAGCAAAAGGTCACTGGATTAATGGGATGAAATCCTTTGGTGCGAAAAATGAGACGCTCGATTTTGTGTCGCAAATGAATTCCTTCTGCGAATCAGTGCACACGGGATACGTCAAACATTGCCGTTTGAAATTTAGCACGAAACTAAACAATCATGCACCTAATCATAGCTTGTACTTCTCTTCTCGGGTTTTGTGAATCCTATAGGCTATTAAGGTCATTCTATGTGCTGGTTACTCTGTTTATGATGAACCAGGCCTTATTCAAGCTGTTCGTTTTCAATCAAATCAAGTTTTGGTAGTTTCAACATGGCGACACGGAATTAAAAGTGATACACAAAAAACAAAAATCAGGAACTAGTGCATGCAAGCCAGAAGTGGGTAAGTGTATGGAAAAAGTTGATTGTGTAGATAAAGAAGATAACACGCAATTGTAAATGCACTATTTTGCCCTTTGCATTAAAAAATCTCATGTTTTATGGAAAAAACGAAAGCGTGCTGAATATGTGCTTCTCACGTTTTCCAATCTTATGAAAAGTAGGTGACGGACAGATCTTTCATCGTTTTTCAAACATGGGTCCTGCAAGAATCGCTCTAAAGTTTAGAGATTGATTCACTTCATTCTTGCAATGACGGCCTATTTTCCAGTATGGCACTCAGTGCACAAGAGCCAGGTTCACTGCTCAGGTGTCATGCAGTGATAAGCTTGCATTTCCCTCTGTCCGCTCCTTTGCCAGCAAAGGCAGGTTGCCGAAACTTGCGACTGGAGTAGGGGTCGTCCACAAATGACGTCACACCCTTTTGGGGGGAGGGGGTCACCAGATTTGTGACAAATTGTGACAAGGGGAAGGGGGGGAGTCATTAGTTTTGTGATGTCACACGAGTCGTTTTGATATACATGCTGCACGCAGTCATACCAGAAAGGAAAGGTGTGGAGGCCAATATGTTTCTATTCCATTTACAATAGTTTTCTGTTGCAACCAATGAGGAAATTTTTGTCGATATGCCTGATGGGTTAATTGTTTTTGTAGTATATTTCCGATAGTCCGTCAATCTTTGTTGGATTTACAGCTAATGGCTAGCTATATTGTTGTACTGTCAATGTATCCAAAGCTCATTCGATAAAATTTATTGACTCCCAACTCCATCTACTGGACCAAAAAGTTTTAGATTTCGACACCCGATTCTGTGCAGGATTGCTTTGCTGTTTGGCAAGCATTCTATAGTTTTATTCTCAATTTCTGGCAAATCAATATAGGCTAGCTCTGGAATACCTGAAGTTAAAAGCGGGCTTCATCTTTCCTTCCATCTCTGTCTGGAGGTGCATTATTAATTAAGCTTTCCACTCATCCTAAAAACTTCAGAATCATCTCCTATAATTTACAATTTTATTTTGGAGGTCAAAATTGTTGCAACATATGGACTTGGCACCACCACCTTCAGTATGAGGGGACTTTTGCGCTGAGCCCAATTACAGTAAACAGTTTGAAAGTCGTGACTCATAAAAACATAACAATGCTTCAAAATGGTTCCCATTCAAAGCAGACCCGTTTATAACAGACCACTCATAACAGACCATTCAAAACAGACCACTTTCATAACAGACCATGTTCATAACAGACCATAACAAAATTATTTCGTGTGACCCAACAATTTCAGTGATTCGTTTGTTTTCTGTAGTAGGATGTTTTGTTTTATTTTGCAGACCAGTGAGTGTTTTCGTTGAGTGTCGCTGACTCATGACCATTCGGTAGTTGCAACAGTTTGTTGAAACGCCGTAACCTCTGTGAAAAACATAAGCAGTTGTGGACCTCAAAAGTCCACTGTGATCGTTTCATTTTTGTGGTCTACGGTTCGGTGTTTACTACGCACAGATCACAACAAAAAAGTGAAGCCTCCCGTAAGTCACGCGCCGATCTCGAAGGAAACAGTTTTTAGAAAAATTCATTTTATCTCAGCCTATGCAGAAACCATCATTAAACGTTTCTCAAAAGGAGTTATTTACCTCCTGTGTTGCATTTGCACTCCATACTTGTTTTCTGTATTGTGAAATCGTTCTTGTAGATAGATTATACTGCAAACAGTTCCTATGTTCTGTTTTTGCTTCAATATTGCAAAGTGGCCACTACGGTAAAACCATGCACAGGACTATAACCGCAATCAGTCATTGCTAGTGTTTCCAACCCGGGTTTTCCCGAACCCGAGGCCGAAACCCGTTTTTTTGGCTATTTTCTACTACCCGAAACCCGGGTTTTTTCAACCATCAAACCCGAATATTTTCGAAAACCTGGAATTGCTGTTGCATTAAAAAACTAGTAATTCTGATAACACTGAAGTTGCAGATTGGGGCGTGTAACGGGCAAATGAGCACGTTTGAACTTTCAACTATTGTCATGAGGCACGGGGTGCGGGTTTTCCTCGGTGAGCATCGTACGTTCTGTGTTGGTCCGTTTATATTTTCGTTCAGTTGACCTATTTAGACGGATAGTGACGTCATTTTGCACATAATGGATGTCTACGTAATAGAACTTCAGTCTTTTCGCTAACCTAATAAAATAACTACCACGTGGGGTGGTTCTTCAAAGGCATGTAGTAGTTTCGTAGTTGCTAGTTAGTTCATTTATAAGCTGTTATGTTTTAGTTCATATACAAGCTGTGATTTTTGCAAAATCGATTCGTTCCTTTTCAGTTTGCAATAAGGTTCCGCACAATATCTGGCTTTCCTTTAGAAGCGAATTTAACTACATCTTTAATGAAACACATTCAGTTTAAAAATGAAACACATTCAGTTTAAAGACGTTAGTAATCAAGGAAAATCAGAAGCTTAGAGCCATTTCTTATACAACAAGGCTCAACCAACACCAAAGTGCAATTTGTGCTCCTTTAAACAAAAGAAGTGGTTCAAGCACCGAAAGTTTAATCAACCGTTTGAAATCAAAGCACAGAATCCATGGAGGTGAAGACCACAAAACTATTCCGGCACAGGAAGAGATTCGATCACAAATTGTGATAAAGGAAATGAGTCTTTTTGAGGCTACAAGGAAGAGGTCAAGTAACCTTGAAAAACTGTTCCATGCCTTACTTACGATCAAGCCCAAATCAGCGGAACCAGAGAGGGCTTTTACAGCCACGGGACTACGGTATTTGTCACAAAACTCAGAAACAGACTGAATCATGAAAGTTTGCTTTGATTGTCATGCGTCGGTGTTGTAAACATCATTGACAAACTGTGCTTAACTTAATTAATAATTCGCTAATAAATTGCGCAGGGAACAACAGTAGTAATTTCACAATGATATTGAATTTTATCACTCAAAATCGCATTCATTTCAAAACCCGAAAAAAACGAGTTTTCCCGGGTTCCTTTTCTCAGCTACCCAAAACCCGGGTTTTAAAATTTTGCCCCGAAAGGGAAACACTAGTCATTGCCAGCATTCTCACAACGTAATTCATTCGTTTCGGTCTTCCACAAAGTAGAAAACACTTTGCTGCTTAATTTTTGCTTAGCAATGTGTGCAGTATTTTCGACGTTTTACGAATAGAATGTTGGTCTTGTCACAACGTGCACAAATCAAATAAAACAGATAAAATTTTTGTCTAAGCAGACACAAAACAGATGGAAATTTGTAATTGCGACTGTAAGGTGGGGGTTGCAAATTGTGACGTTATATTTCAAGGGGGGATTAAATACTTGAGACGAATTGTGAGAAGGGGGAGGGGGAAGATTTCTGCCCAAAATAGTGTGACGTCATTTATGGGCGGCCCCTTATGCTGTTGGGCTTTATTGCGTAACAAGTAAATGGCAGCAAATCTTCAACGGTTCACTTCAAGTTACGGTATTAGGCGTTTTTTCCGCATGTGTCTGTTGAACTCCAGACATCTTGGCAGGTAATACAGCGAAACAGTGAGTGCCAGGCGCGCAACCAGGGGGGGCATTTGGGCCATTTTTCCTCCCCAAAATTCTTAAAACATTGCATAGCAATTTTGACATTTGCAGAAACGTTCAAAGAATAAAAATGAAATTATATATTCTAATCCAGGGGTCACCAACTTTTTTGAAACTGCGAGCTGCGTCTTGTGTACCGATTAAAGCGAAGGGCTACTAGTTTGACACACACTTCTGAAATAAAAATTTTGCTCAATTTACCTTTAATTATTCTAGTATTGATATTCGTTAATGTGAAGACATTGATCATGCTAATGTTATTTTTAGAACAGGCCCGCGAGCCTGTTCTATTGTGTAATTTTTCGTAGTATACCCGGCAGTTGCTGCCAACGAAGCGCAAAAGACGATATATCGTCTCGGACTCTTTCACCCATATCTCGCCAGTCGATAGAGCTAGAGAGGTGTTCAAACCATCTACGGATTCGGCGAGACTTCTAGTTGCGATTAAAAAAAATGTTTGGATTTGGGTTTGGGGTTTTCTGTTGGGGACGTGACAATGAGGGCATGTTTTTGGTGTTTTGACCAACTTTACCTGGCCCTGTGCGCCCATCCAACGAGCCACTTTTTGGCTCAAAGTTTAGTTGGAGACTAGGCGATCACCCGTGTCTTTAGAGCCCTTTATTGGCTTTCTAGCATATCTGGATCCAGAATTATGGCTCAAAAAAACCATCTTTCAGAAAGATGAAAAACTTGCAGGAAAAATGTGATTTGCCCTCCTCTAACGGCTAACTTCGCCAGCACTAACTCACCAGCAACTTATGCTAGAAAGCTATTCAAACCCTTTAGAGACTCGTGAAGCCTTGTAGTTTAGAGTGAAAGAATACCTTCAGGATTTTGGTTTGGGGTTTTGGTGGATGACGTCAGGATTGCGGTACGTTTTGCCTTTTTTTGTTTATCTTTTTTGACGTCATCACCCAAACAAAAATCCGATTCAGTAGTTCGAAATTTGCATGGATTCTAGGCTATACAGTAATACGTGTCGTTAGAGCCTTGATGGTCTTTCTAGCGTTTCTGGTGCCAAAGGTATGGCCAAAAGACCCCATAATTTGTAAGAATTCACTAGGGGATTAGTGGGGATTTCTCTAATGAATATTCGGTTTGTTTTCCCATATCTTTTGAACCAGAAACGCTAGAAAGTCCATCAGGGGATCTAAAGACTCATATTGTAGCCCAGAATCCAATTGAACCGAAAATAACTTTTAGCAACGAAATCGTCTCGATTGTTGAACTACCACACGATATTGGCGTTATCCAAATGCAAACAAATGTCAAAATATCCTGTGGTTATGTAAAACTCAACCAAAAAACGAAATCCCAAGCTTAAAATGTGTTTTTAGTCTAAACTACAAGACGTTCCCCATTTGTAGAGGGCTTGAACAGCTCTCTAGCTGACGTTACTGGCGAGTGCTGACCATATATAATATGGGTGTAATAGACCCAGGTTAGCGTTTGTGGGGGTAGAAATTATCACCAATTTTTGGGTTTTGAGCAATCATTTTGATTCCAGAGATGCTAGAAAGCCAATCAAGGGCTCCAACGACTCGGCTGATAGTCTCGTTTCCAAAACAAACTTGAACCAAAAAATTTTCTCATTGGATTGGCGCCCAGGGCGAGGGAAAATTGGCCAAAAAATACAACAATATTTCCACTTGTGACGCCTCACCACTGTGTATAATGTATCGCATCGTACGGGGTTGCAACCAGCTGATATTTTCGGGGGCGATTTTATTTTGCTCTTGTACTATTTTCGAGGGCAAAATAGTTGTAACTTGTACCTAATAAACAAACATGTTTTTGAAAATTTTTGGGAGGATATTGTTTGGCTTGGTTGCCTTCCGCGTTTCGGGGGTCTGGCTGCGTAGGTCGTCTTCAGTCACACTGCGAACATTGCAGTTGTATGTCTAGCGAGTGGCACACGAATTTCCGTTCCTGGATCAGCCCCTGCTGATGATGAGAATTTGACCACAACCTCCAGCTTTGCTTGAAATGCTGTGCAGGCAATGTTTTCATTTCTTCCCTAGAAATCTTTTTATTTATTCCAATAACTATTTTGTTATGAACTTAAGATTAGAACAGGTTATTGCTTCGGTGTTGTTCATTTAGTGTTTCTTTGATTCTTGCACAAGTGTAACCGTAGCGAAAATCGCACCAGGTTTCAGCAAATGGCAACAGCATTTTGAAACATTATTTTGCAGCATTAAGTAGAGAGCTAACCTGAAACGAAAAACTCCACAAAATAAGGCAAAGTTTGTTACTTCTGCAACGCATGAAATTGTTCTCAATGCATCTGAGATACAAAAAACGTTTTGTACAACATAATCAAATTATCATTCGCCACATCCAGCCCAAAACAATATATATATGAAAAACTCAAATCATGACAACACATTCATTTTATTGCATGATCTCGGTGAAGAGTTGTCGCTTTCCTTGACTTAGTGTTGAAAACTTTTGAAGTTTCAATAGAATTACAACCAAAAATTGTTTACTTGTATGGACGAAAGTCAGCTCAGCAGTAAGAGTAACTGCACTAGAACCCCAAAATTTTGGTCTGTCTATGCTGCTGTTCGCAACACATATCTGAGTATGTGTGGGCGCCAAGGTACGCGAATTATTCGGAACATGGTTCTTCGCTTTAAAAATAACCAAAAGTAAGTGCTCACAATCAGGTGCACTAACTTATCTTGTCCGTTTCCGTTGGCGCCTGAGACTGTGTCATTAAACTCAATCACCCTTTTTTTGGTTTTAATGGGAAATTTTTAACAATCAACAGGTATAGCCTGCGCAAAAACAAAAAACTTGTTTACGTACGTTCATATGACGGGTAGCCGGGAACGTTTGCGCAATCAAAATTTATAAAACGTGGTGACTGCCTCATCTTCCTTCGCAAAAAATGCAAAGACAAACATATTCTGCTAAAAGAGAGATAGCAACCAAGCAAAACACACTTACTTAGTCTAGGCAACTTTTCGCAAATGTGTAAACAACGACTAACCTAAAGAAAAGAATCCAGCTTCAGCCAACGTTTAAGGACTGGCTGTAGTAAGCGCCATTGGACAATGTGGAAAATGATTGAATATGTTCGGTGTTCGGATTATCCGGTCTCCTCCAGTTTCTCAAGACTCCACCGCAGCAGAAACATTATGTTCTGTCTAGGTTTCCGAGGTACAACCTTCCCCCAGCGGCCATGTTTCGACTAGGTGGTGATGACTCACTGGACCACCCGAAAAGAAATGTTTGGTGGCGGTCACTTTCGCGACACAAGTTCAACGACATGATAAGCCTCGCTTGATCTGGATTTGAAATCGCTGCTAGTTGGCGGTAGAGCGGAACAAGGTAAGTTGATGAGGAATGGGAGAGAGGTCTTGTTGTCCGGAAATGACAAACGTCCAGACATTGATAATGTTGGATGTGGTCACTGTTAACAGAAAATATTCATTGATGCAATTTGTAGCCACAGAGAACTTGCACGTCTTAGAAAGTAGGAGCGGAAACTTCAACAGGCGAATTCGCATTTGTATTTCCAGTATATTATGAAATTCTAAGCCACAACATCTGCACTCTAAGCTTGTTGTGAGCTCCTGTGATCTGTATATTAACTTTATCAAAACTGCAGACGTGAACGCACTTTGAGACTCTATGCGATCGTTGTCTTGAACGTTCTGGTTGTGCAAGTCACGGATACACTCCAGTTGCCGATATACTTTGGTGTAGCTGCTGATTTTGAGGCGGCGTGCGAAATGTAGGTTGAGCCTCTGATGAAGTTCCTGCAACCTTGGAAAAAATGATTGCCTGAGAGAACGAGGACAGATTAGCTTCAGAACTTCCACCGAGTTTTTCAGTTATGGTGAAAGTATTTATTTGAAAACGGAGTTTTCCAGTTTTTACTTGCCGCAACGTGTGTTTTGATATATTCATTTTAGTCTTGGGTTTGTTTGCTTTCTCTGTCCTTGCTTTATCACATCAGCATTTCACCGGTAAGCATTGCTTGCAGATTTCAGAATTGAGGATGTGTGGATTTACAAGAAATCGATTCCTCAATATCAATTTTATCTCTGCCTTTCTAGAGACTGATTACTGGTTTTTCCAGATTCTTTTTATTAAAACATTCTTTAGTATAGTTCTAACAGGAAAATAATGAATACTGCCCTTTATTCAATTTAAGACAATTAAGATGAGGAAACCTCCAACAGCAATAAGGCTTAACAAACATGGCCTTGCCGATAATCTTACAATCTCAACAAGCTTGTGAAAAAATCCAAGTACCATTAGAAGTAACTCTCGTCGTAAAATGCGAAAGGTATGGACACATTTTTATCTGCTGCATGAAAGATATAATGTAAAAGCTGAAAACAAAGAAGCAAATCCTGTGCAAACAACTTACCGGAGAAGCAGGGGCTGCGCAACTGTTCGAGGGGAATTCCCGCAGTCATCCTGACCTCTTGCAAAGAGGCATGTTGATCTTTGAAATAAGCACTGAATCATTAAATTTGCTTCTATCGTGTAATAGCCAACCTCAAATAAGAGGGTGTGAAAAAAAAATAAATGTATAATTATGGAGAAAAACTTGATGACTGGATTTTTTTCAAACTGTGACATTTTTGCTGTCGTTATAACTCTCTGTTGATAGAAAAGTGAGATTGAATCAGTAATTAACCTTAACGTAGCACGTGTTTAGTTTTACTTGCGTCACATTTTTCGTCGTTTCTGGGTGCAGGTCTGGGAAAACACAACGGAAAATCAAAATAACATTTAACGCAGAGTTTACGGCGCCTATGTGCTTTAGTAAACTTTGAATTGGAGATGTGACAATATGGATAGCGGATACCGACAATTTTTTTGTTTTTCTTCCTCGGTGTAAGTGAATAAAAGTTGCCACAATTTTTCATGCAATGACAGTGAGTTACTATGGTCTTTGGAGTTAAAAATCTAACCCACCAAAGTGCAAAGTATATATTTGAAAACCGGAAGAGCAAAGGGCAGTGGCAATGCAACGCTAAAATCTAGTCCATCTTCGACATTGAGTTATGATAACATTCAAAGTTAGCCCGCTTTTCCCTTTAAAATAAACTTTTGCCACAAACAGCTTAATTTGGTTTCATAATGGTATATATTTTTGTGAACTCGATCCTCACTCACGATACTCATTATTCCTCAAAAACATCACATTTTGCGATAAAACATTAAAGTCTTGAATTTTTCTTAATCTCTAAAAATTTTGAGCACGCTGAATAAAAGTCTTGAAATTGTGAATTAGCAGGTATGCATTAATACTAAAATGAAAACATCTCAGTCAAAGTATAGCAAAATGCTTATGGGCAGCTTCTCTGCTAAGTTCATTTCCATCAAAGTCTAAACTGGGAAAAAACGATATTACGGTTCATGGACCTAGACCCAGCTATTCATTACTTTCAATTATTTTTAGGCGATTTGGGGGATCGTGCCACAAACTATTGCTACCGCGTGCAGCATTAAGGTTGATGAGGCTTTCCACTGCAGTCTACGTGCTGCGCAAATTTGTTAGAAGTTTCATTTTTGTGTTTAGCATCATCTGAGTTCCACAGTAAATTAAAGCGATCTGTCGTTCTGACTGCGATTTCCACACCTTTCGTGTATGCAGATATCATACTCTTCAATGTGGAAGCACTACTTTAAGTCTTTTTTGGTGCGAAGAAAGCAGTGCTTACGCGTGCATTCGGAGGAGGAATGGGTCAGTGCGAGGGCTGAGATTTCTCAACGTGCTGGAGCAAGCGAAGCACTTTACTTCATCAAAACTCCCAGTGGAATAAAAACCAGCAGCTGCGAACTG
>Ga0210059_1003073_pt1 | contig 26552 bp, 12 predicted proteins | sample Ectturendosymbi2_FD_188042 | JGI IMG/M metagenome (GOLD analysis project Ga0210059, IMG submission 188042) | Ecteinascidia turbinata endosymbiont from Florida, USA - Sample 2 (SPAdes) (version 2) | ecosystem: Host-associated > Tunicates > Ascidians > Unclassified | place: Key West, Florida... | reverse complement strand
CGCAACCGGGGGGGGGGTTGGGGGCATTTAGGGCATTTGTCCTCACTGAAATTTTCAAAATATTGCATGGCAATTTTGGCATTTGTAAAAACTTTCAAAGAATCAAGAAGAAATTTTATATTCTAATCATTTTTAAGAAATCTTATTGGAACTTTTCTTTGTTCTACTGTATTTGCATATCGTGATCATGGCAGTGGCCCTCATACTGTGACCTTGAGCCTTTTCCAGATACTAATAAAGCGATTCAACTTTTTCAGATTCAAATCCAATCCAAAAACTATATTGCCATAAAGAACGCAAATGCGAAAACCGAATCTTGTTTAAATCCAAATTCCTGCCTCTGTTATTAGCCTAAGCCCGTATGGTGAAGTGATGACGCCACATTTAACGTAGAATTCGCAGCAGCAACAGAAGAGCGAACCTGGTCAAATGTGTAATCTCAATTGCTATTATGCAGAGGATCGTCGGTTCGACTTGTTCTTTGGTTAGCTCCGGGCGACGCTGTATTGTGACTGCAATGAATGGCTCCCAACGTGTCGGTGGCTGCAATCCAATGTTAACCTGCAGTCCTACAGGAACCTGCAGGCCCAAAACTGAACCGAAAGTTACAGTAATCTGTAGTCCCAAAATGGAAGCAAAAGTTGTGAAGTTCAAAAGAAAATAATAAATTCCGATCCAAATGTGTTTAAGCAAAAATGATAACATCAAAATCCATCAATATATTGAAATTCCGCAAGATTTGAATTTAAGTTCAAGTTCATCTCTGGTCATTTTCATGTATTGGGCATACAAAAACCACACTTTCAATGCAACGCCAACCGAGAAGCTGCAAGAGCATTTCCTCGTTTTTGCCCCACCCATTGCACGTTCTTTTTGTGAATGTTGTGCCTTGTACCACCTTCACATCCTGGTCAAAGCACCACTTTTTTGTGATTAGGAATGCCGAGCAACAAAGCACGCAAACTTCACACTGTAGCACCAAGAAACAACAAAGATCCCACATCGTGCTCATTCTGTTTCTGCTTATTCGCGCCACATGGGTGTTGTTCTTCACGCACATCCCGTGCGTGGTGAATCGCACATTGACAACAATGCTAACTGAGAGGTGGCAACACTTGCAGCAAGGTTGGGCTAGACTTTTTGAAATGACTGAGAGTGAAAAAGACAAGTAAAATGCAAACTGAGAAAACTTAGATATAAATAACCAGCAATCAAACGTGTTAAAACAACACTACGCACTATTTTCTGACTTATCGCGGGCCATTTCATCGCATGATGGGCACCATTTTCTAACTAATTGGGCGCCATTTTATGGCATGTTGGGTGCCACTTCATGGAAAAAAAGTGTCGTAGAAAAAACGTGAAATTTTGTGTGACTCGACAGTGACTCGAGATTGCAAACCAATGACTCGAAGTGACTCGACAGTTCATGTGACTCGACTCTGACTCGACTCGACCAAGTCATGACTCTGACTCGACTCGAAAAATTTCTAGATGACTCTGACTCGAAATGCTTGTGACTCTGACTCGACTCTGACTCGAAGGGCTTGTGATTCTGACTGAACTCTGACTCGACAAAAATGACTTGGACACATCTCTGGTAACAACACGATAATATTGTTTGTTTCACAATATAAGAATTAGAACATTGCTTTTCATCGGAGTTCTTCAGTTTCTGTCGGTCTAGCATTGTTGCGAGCTTTTTGTCAGTATAAGATTGAACATCAAATAAGGAAGTGTTGTGTCAAAGGTTTGATACTGAGGAACATGGCTGGGCGCGAGAGAGATGCAGCCAGTCTGCATGAAAGTGGTTACAAGCAGTAGCGTTGTCAGCTCAACGTTTTTTTTTGGGGAGTGCCAAATACTACTGTATGCCTTAAACGAGCAACGGTATTCTATTTGGACATTGCCTGTCAAAACACAAAATGAGAAGATATGTTAGAAATTTAGGGGAATGGTTCATTGCCCCCCTGGCTACGCCTATGGTTACAAGAAAAAAATGAAAAAGAAAGAACAGTGCTTTCATGATGTTAAATCTTCCAGACAAAAAGCTCGCAACAGCGCAAGACAACTAGGCATTGCAGAACTCCGACGAAAACATTGTCGGTATTGAATTCTACGTTTGGTTGTTATCAACTAGATTGCCCGCAAACAGAGATTGCTTGTTGAAACTCTATACGCCTATGTTATGTAAATCAGCTAGAACAGTAACTCGTGAGTTTTATGTGGAAAGACGTGTCTACGTTGGGCTTACTTCATATGGTTAGCTGAGGGTGTTGCGACAATACTTTGCTGTGCAAAGCTTGTTTTCATGCTGTTTACCATCAGTCTAAGAGGATTAAAACGATGTACTTTGTATTGTTTGGAAAATGACAACTTAAAAAGGCATAAGTAAACCATGTTTCCACTGAATGGATTGTGCTTGTTTGTTCCATAAAATATGTGGTTGCTATAACAAAGGAGTTTACGTACAGTTCATCAGATCGACAACTAGACGATATATCTGAGGGCGGCAACACGGTCCTGCATTAAAATGTATCTATCCGAAAAATAAACCTTCAAAAAACGCTAGAAATCTCGGAAATTTAACGAAGAGAACTTCTGAATTCGAAAGAGCCATAAATTCCGTAAAACGATCACACTATCATTTGTTCCAAAGAAGAATGCAGAAAAGAGAAAAATGTTCCAGAGAATAATCAATTCCTGTTGAAGATCTGAGGCGGTCGTAGAACCAAAGTCGGCACCACAAAAGATAGATCTTTGTCTGGCCCTACACAGAATAGGGGCATACTTTCACGCTTTTCAGACAAATGTCCAAATAGTTCACACCTGCGTGGGACCCCAAAAACCAAGATGGCTTAGGGCCCCGCGCCCACATAATTCCGTGCCTGACTGTGGTGATTAGCGTTTCGTACAGTATTACTTTTGCAAGTCGCTACAAAAATTGTGATGTCACAGAAGCGTAGATTGCAAAAAATTTCGTGTTTTTTGATTTTTATGTTGTGGCTCTTTGTAACTTGGGTCTTTCGATTTGCGGCTCATACATGGAGGAGGTTTGGTCACCCCTGTAATATACATTTAAACTAATGTAGCTGAGATTTGGTCAGCCCTTTTAATTTTGCTTGAATTGTTGAAAATCGCCGTTTGCATTCCTTGCCTGATTAACAATAATTTTGAATCGGAGGCTTCATGTCTCAAGTAGACCCCAGCAGTTATTCATCGACTCCCTGGCAATTCAGTGACCTCCATTCGACCCCTTGACTATTTATCAACCCCTTGGATGGTCCAACTGACCCCTGGGGGTCGATATCGACCACTTTGAGAACCACTGGTCGAAGTCATGTCTCGACTCTGATTCGACTCGAAAACATGTTAGATGACTCTGACTCGACACTGACTCAAAGGATTTTTCACTGTGACCCGACACTGACTTGACAAAATGACTAGGGCACATCACTGATAATTATCTTTGTGACATGTAATAGTAACTGACTTATCACAAACTCGTGGTCCATATCGCAGGTACAGTCAAACAATACAAGAGCACACAAATGGTTAGCCATCGCGCATTACAGAATAGGCGTTTGCACATGACGAACACGGCTAGAAGCAAAATACTTAAACAGCACCCCAACTGGAGCGTCATTCACCCATCCCCATACAGGGAACCAGTAGTGTGCGAGGAATGAAGGCATTCTAACATCAAAACTTAGAGGTAAAGTAAACAGCTAATAGAGGAAATGAAAGAAAGTAAAAGATAAGTCAGTTGGGGCTCCACATTAGCGCACTGCTCCGATTAAGGTTTCAAATGCTTTGCAACGCATTTGAATGAGACTGAATTTAATATTCCTGAATTTTGAAGTAGGATTTGGAGATAGCTTTTTCCAATTGTATGTATTTCTTTTGTATGCTTCGTCTGCACACTATGTCTGCATACTGGAACTAGTAAATATAGAGAATCTAGGGCGCCACGAAGCACACGGAAGGTTTTTGTTGTTATGCAAAAACAATACTGATGAGAAGCGTACGCTGGTACAACGTATCAGCAACTATATTTATGAAATAACCACAAATAATGAACATATTCAGGACCTTCCCAGTACGAGCGTAAGGTGAATAAGTAGAAACAGAGTGATCTCAGTTGGTGAACTCAGTTGCTACTTGAAACCGGTGGATGGGTTGCTGAACTCGCTGTCTGCTTCGTTTCGAACTTCTTGGCGCAGCAGTATGACTTTGACTGCAGTGCGCCACTGCTGAGGCCGCAAAATTGGAAGTACAAAGGGAGCTATTTTGTTTTCAGTTTTTGATGTTAGTTTAGAGTTGTGCCTTTGATAGGAAAATGATGGTAGCAAACGGTTTTGAAGTAACTCAGTGTTTTTTGCTTGATGGTGACTCGTGACAGCGATTTTTGCCTACTGCTGATATACTTAATTTTTAACCAAAATAAAAGTAAAGTGTAATTGAAATTATTTTGAAAACTCGAGGAGTTGTTGATTCTGTGTTGTCATTCGAAGTTGATCGTTTTCACTGTTCCCAAAGATACTAGTTACACTGCATTTTCAAACTATTTGCTAATCGCTTGGCCGCATGTTTTTACAACGAGTGGTGATGCTTGCGAGCGCAAAGCATTGTGGGATCGGTGCCGTAATTGTATATGTCTCCCTGTTCCACCAGGAAGAATTGCAGTAAACAAAATGGCTAATGATGGCTTGTCGCGGGTAAAGCTCGTAATTCTGTTCTGTATCCTGTTTTGTAGTAACTTAACATTGGTAGGTTTTTTTCTGCTAAAATCGAACTGGGAAACTAGTGCATTCTTCATTGCGGAACCTTCACTACTAAAGTGACACTAGGAGGAGTAGTTTCAAAATAATCGTATGTATTGGCATTTCAAATTCAATAAATTTCGTACACCGGTACTGGTATTATGCACTTATTTGCATTAACGGATATTGCGTAAGCGCAAAAAAGTTTGACTGATAGTTCAGCTATTTCTAGTCAGGGTTGATTGATCAAATCATTTTTCATTATGATTTGATTTGAATCAGTGATGATAAAAATGATTATGATGATCAAAAATCAAGCAAAAATCTGATCAGTATATGCAGTTTTGGAGCTCTCTGTGGTTACATTTAATTGGTATTCTAATCGGTTTTGCTTATCAATAACGAAGGTAGAGACTTTTTATGACAACGCAACGTATAAAAGCAATTAAAGTTCTATCAATCATAGCAACTGCGAGGTCACAGATTCTTAGCCAACTGACTGCAGAAATGATATGTGGGCCGAAATCATCAACATTTGCAGACCCAGAAGTCAGAACTCTCACAAAATGCCACAAGTTTGAAAGTGTAGGCTAGCATAAAGCAGGCCTGTAGGCAGGTTTTGAAGTTTGAAGGGCAAAATAATATTTTTAGGACAACAAGATTTTGTTTTTATTGTGGTATATGTTTGAAACAAACTTTTCTAAGCTCAGCGAAATTAGGTTGGCACAAAATCATTTAGGGACACTGCTCCTGAATGCCCCCATGTCTTGTCTACAGGCCTGGCATAGATAAAGTAAAAGTTAGATCTAAATTCCAGCAAATATGAGGTGTGTTGGGTGTTGACTGTAGAAATAGTGAACATATTTTTGATTGAGATTCATCAAAACACATATTATAGGTTTTTAGCATTTTATGCATGTAAGTTATATCTTTGCAGAAGCTGAATTAGTGAAAGCTGCATTGCGACATTCAGTTTTAACAATAGACTTCATACCGAAAGACTGGCAAGCTTGTATTGTTCCACAAGCTTCTTAACATCGTGCCATAGGTCAGGGTTTTTTCAAGGCATTTTAAGGACCCGATTCAGGTCCCTTAGAATTTCAAATTGGGTCCTTAGAATCAGAGAAAATTATCATCGGGTCCCTATAATCAAAGAAAATCAGGTCCTTAGAATCAGACAAATCAGGTCCCTACAAATCCATACCGGGTACCTCACATTTTCCTTAAAAAAAACCTGCATAGGTGTTAATAAAGTTAATAAACAGATGGTTTGAGTGTTGTCATTCCAATAAATAATTTGTTTTTTATACACTGGTACTGGTGTCATGAACAGATTTGCTTTAAACTTGATGCATAAGTACAAAGTAAGTTTGAATGAAAGTTCAGCTGAATTCTAGTTGCTGTACTAGAAGAAACAAAGCATAAACAGCTATATTAAAACAAACTGTTTGAAATTAAAATTACTACTTGTTAAGTGGCTACCCTCTACACACTAAAACAAAAAATCAAAAATGAAAAAAAATCTGAATTATATAAAAATAATCAGATTTAAATAAAAAAATATGATTTTTTTGATTTTTTTAAATCATCATTTTTATCAACCATGTTTTTGACCTAATAACTTTGGGAGCGCTCATGGTATCAGTGTGAATTTTTTTTATAAACATTGAAAAAAGCAGAAAAAATTTGACTTCATTGACTTTTGGTTGCCCCCAATGTGCAGTTACAGTTAGCAAGAAGTAGGTCGTGAAAGTAAAATAACACGTTTAGGTAGATTAGCAATATAACTCAAAAAATGGGTATTTATAAAGCAATGAATATCTCTTTTACAATTAGGAAAAACAAAAGGGAACATTAGGCAAAACAAAATGGCTGGGAATAATACTGGTTAGCAGACTGAGTGTAAACCTTGCGACTAGGCAATTAGGCACAACTGTTGAATCCAGCTTGGAAACACAGGTCAAAACGCTGAATTCCCTTTGACCATAACTAGAGGCAAGTGCTTGTACAACGACTGTCAGTTTATTGGGTCACTAGTCATGTTAATAATTGTTTTTTAATAGCTTAAAAATGAGGAAGACTTGGCCTTTTCACATACTCTTATGATCTTAATTGTTACTGGTCAAATTATGTAGACATTTCAAATGCCATTGTTATTGTAATTTGCGCATTTTGTTATTTTTGTGTCTTTTGCAAGAGATTCATTGTTGTAGACATGTGGAATCTGCAATTCTATCACAACAACATTTTGCACTTTTGAGTGAGAGGTTAGGTTGTGGCACTAATATGGAGGACAACTGTAGTATGAATCTCACTCGGGTTGGCCAGGTGGCTAGCATTAGCAACTAAGAATGTTTTTACCAAGCTGCAATTGCAATGTGGCTCTCTTGTGCTGCAAAAAGACAACCTATTTTCAAAAGAAAAGGTGTTGAGCAAATAAGAGCTTTTGCACGAAAGCTCATCCCAGGATGCCAATAGGTCCACTTGATAGCAATGATTAATGCTGTGAGGACCAAGCCACAATTGACATAATTTGTTTCCTCATTAGAAGGTCACTTGTTTGAGGGTTGAAGTAAGCTTTTAACAAGCGTGGACAGACATCAGATGACAAGCAATGCAGCAAAGATAAAACTGTTGCAGAACTAAGACAGTGGCTTCCACGTCAGATAAACGAGGATGCTTTTGATTAGCCATCTTTTCCAAAGTCCATGTTAGATTTTTTCAGGTTGATATTCATTATAGTATTGAAAACTGTTGTTAGTCAATAAACAAAAAACATGGGGATACTTAGGGTTTTGGGATTGACAATCAGATTTTCAAGATAAAGAATGCTTAACACATTGTGAGCTGGTATACAAGTATATCTTACTTTGAAATCACACATTGAGCCACTATTTTTGTGCCACTTTGCAATTCCATAACTTGCCAGTCGATTGTGCTAGAGAGCTGTCTAAACCAAACCCTCAGAAGACATTGAAAAAACATTTTAGGTTTTGGTTTCAGCTTTTTGTGAGTGATGTCATAAATAAGGTAGGTTTAGGCCCTTTGGCTAAGTTTATTGGCGCCTGCACCCCAATCGCAAGAGACAGTTATTTGTCTCAAGTTTTTATTGGAAACTATGCTTAAATCCAAGTTTTTTGAGCTTTTGGTTAGCTTTCTAATGTTTCTGGTTTAAAAGTTAGGGTAAAATTACTAATTCTTGGTTAAATTACCTATGTTTGGTGAAATAACCATTTTTATAAATTTTTTTAAAAATTTTACATGATTGACACATGTGCTTCCACTAAAGCATTTCATTTTGCATTGCAATTTGCATTACACTGACTTGAGGTAGCCCACACAATGCCCTATTATGTATCTGGCCATGTCCATGAAGTCCTTAAGGTAAAGGTGCCTCCATATCATAATTGGCATTCAGCACAGTTGCATGCATTCCTACTGTAGCAGTAGCATTACTGTAATAAAAACTTTGAATGGTCCTAAGTACTATCTTTTTTTGGTCAATGGTGTCTCTTATCTTTGTGTTAACTCCAGTAAACCCTAGTGTAATTGAGCATTTCTGCACACACACAGTTTTCCACATCTTCTTGCTTGTAGTGATTTTGTATTTGCAAGAACAGTTTCCTGCATGCCACAATTTTTTTCATATGCCTTTGCAACCAGGCAAATACACATGGAAGAATACTATTTTTTGCTGTCATGCAAAACAAACCTATTTTGCCTGTCATGTAGAAGTGCTTGCCAACAAAGCTTTCAACTCCAATGTTGCCAGTACATCATCATGGTCTGTAATGTAATCTGTATTGTTCACTACTGATTTTGCTTGGTATTTGTCATGTGCTTCTGCTACGCAGGTTCTGATTGTATTGTCTTGGTTGCTGCATTCTGATTCCGAGTCTGCATTGCCACTTAGTATCTCATGCGTATGCTGTAAAGTTACATTTCTCAACTCTTCATGCATTGGAGAAAGGTTCTGTGTCTATTGACATTAGGAGTGGAGACTAATTTGATGTCAGCTGATTTGCAGAGTTTTTGATTTAAAATGTAGAAGATGACAACAAAAATGATGAGAAAAGAGTCAAGGCTGTAAAACTTAGTATAATTAAATGTTATGAAAATTAGCAACTTTTCCATCTTCTTTTGATGTTGCAAGTAAATTGCTGCAAAGTCCAAGCATACCACCAAAGCATATGTCCCAATTCCAGTATTAACTATGATTCAAGTCTAACATGTGCCAAAGAGTATGCTTTTGTATAGAGTTAAGTTTAAAATTCTAAATTTTTGCATATTGTGTATCAGCTCATATTGGCTTCAAATAAATAAAACATGCTTTGAGAGGCTCTGATCACTTAAAGTTTTCTGTCTAAATTTGAAAGAAAGAGATGCAACAAACATTGATACTTTGACGTCTGGGTTAATTCAAGTGCTTTGCAAAAAAAACAGCTGGATCGCATGTGGCTTTGCGCGGGAATATCTCCGTTCCTGTACGGTTTACGGACCTGGTCAAAGTGTCAAAAGATGCGGGAAGTCATCTAGTTTGCACTGTGCAGATTTTTTGGCCACCTTGGCCAACTTCACCTGGCCTTAGGTGCCAACCGTTAGATGGTAGTATTTCGCTGAAGTTTTTACTGGAAACTAGGCTACAATCCGAGTCTTTTGATACTTTGGACGACCTGCTAGGGTTTTGGGTTCAGAAGTTATGATGTAAGTTAGTAAAAATATTTGACTAATAAGCTAATTAATTAATTTGTTTATTTTAGATCATAACTTTTGAACCAGAAACGCTAGAAAGTCGATCAAAGGCTCAAAAGACTTGGACTCGAGTTAAGTTTCCAATGAAAACTTCAGCGAAACACTTTGGCCTAGTGGTTGGGCCCTAGGCCAGGCAACATGAGCCAAAATGACCCTAAAACTACTTCACTTATGACGTCACTCACAAAAAAACGGCACCCACCAGGCAAAAAATTTTTTTTCGAGTGCAATCTATTAGACTGACCGATCCATTTGAGCCCTTGAACAGCTCTCTGGCGCAATCGGCGGAGGAGCTAGGGTGTTGGTAAGGCAACCGAAAAACTGCTGTTTTTTTTTGCGAAAATCGCCAAAACCACCTAGACGCTAAAGAGTTAAGTGTATTCTCAGATCTGCATATCTCTTGATTTTAATATTGTGCAGTATGTTTGTTTCTACTGATAAACATGAATACTGTGGCATTCCTTTTATTAAAGTAGGGTCCCTAGAAATTAAGTGTCTGAGCACTGAACATAGTGTTTTATGCTTGACCTTGATTTTCACTTTTCTGAGTGATTTGGTCATAATCGCCCATGTGAAGACATTTTCATTAAGCTGTAGAAAATGATTGACATGATCTCAAATCATCTACGTATTGATTTTTCATGCATATTTAACTAGGTCATTTAGATACGGCATTTTATATTTTTAGTACGTAGACCTGGGTTAAGCAACTAAAAAAATGAAAAATGACAAGAGTTCACTTTCTTAATTTAATTTTCAAGCTTTCCAAAATTAAAAGCAACATTCTTCAAAAGTTTATATTCATATTAAAGCTCGACTGATCTATTGGTATGGCCGATATGATGGTGTTGCTGATGAATCATATCGGCAAAATTCCACAGATATATATTGGCAATATTTGCTCAGAAAAGTGTTATGCTGTTGCTCTACATGGAGTGTCCAGAAACTGAAGTTGCTACGTCGTATCTGACCTTGAATGATTAACACAAATGAATTGTCCTGTTCCTAGTGCACAGACTTCCATACATAATAATCAGACCACTGTGCAACAGTCCCGCAAAATGCTCTATGATGTGACATTCGCTCACAGGTTTTGGCGCGGTATGCAGATGATTGTCTGCGAACAAACTAGGTTACGTGCTGTTGTGTTGGTTGGTTGTTTTATCAGAGTCTGTCTAGGCTAGGCAGTCATGTATTCAGCTTGCATAAAAAAAGTGCCTACGTCACAGCAAGCAGTGATCCAGGAATGTACAGAATTCAATGTTGTACAGTTCTTGATCGTAGTGAATTGATGGTTTTAATGCATCGCGCATTGATTTTTGCTTATGACATCTGAGTGTAGGCACATATGTCTACACAGGGAGTAGGCCTACTTATATGCAGCACATGTTTGCCTGTTTGTGCATTTGTTGATTTAGAGTTAGACTACTGTGAGTCCTAGAAATTGGTATGGACTGCAGTAGGCACGACAGATAAAACCATCCTGTTAGAGTGCATTTGACCTTTAGTCAAACATAGCTGGTTGAAATGGTCACAGGACAAGTACAATACAAAGAGACAAGGGTTTAACCTACAGTTCACACAATGCAAACAAGAAGCTGCTAACAGCTTACTAGCACTGAAACCAAGACATTACTATTCTATCAGACTGAGCCGTTAACAGACATCACAGTCAACTGAGACAGTCATGCTATCCAAACTTGTCATGTGACCAGTTCAGCCAATCATGTTCGGCTGGTGGCAAAACAACTCTAGGATTGTATATTTTGCCTCATGAGGAAATATAGGAGTGCATATTTTGCCTCATAAAATAACTAAGTTGTGTAATTATGTTCTTTGTTTATGTGGCCTGAAGAAAAAAATGCAATGTAATGCCTTTCAGCTGTAGTTATCAGCAATGTAAAATGAAAAACATCAGTATTGGCCTAAAAAAAACTTATCGGTTGAGCTGTAATATATACATCCTGGCTGTTTCAACATTTGTTATGAAGTACAGTATAAATAAAAAAAAAATTATCATTGCATTATGTGTCTATTGGTCATCATTTTTGCTGTCCAGTATTCTAAACACTTGGTCCACAGCACAGGCTTGCAGTTTTTTGGCATATGGCTCACATATTTACTTGCAAGTGGTTTAGGTAACTATTAAGTAATGTTTATAAATATATTATTTTGAAAAATTGCATGTGCATTCAATAAATATATCGATCTTATTATTTAAATTTATTATGAATATTAACCTTATTTAAGATATCATTGGACCCTTAACCTTTTTCTCATTTTTAACCCTCCATGTGACTGTAATCTAATATTTTTATTAATATCAATCATTAGTTCTATAACTTTTCCAACTTTTACTTCAAAATTTATAGCAAATAACTCGTATGTACCTGAATATCTAACCCATTAGTTCATTTGTACTTCTAAATCAATGATGAACATGCTTGCTGTCGGGTGAGCCATTGTTATTGTTAATGCACCCTGACCTGCAAGTTTTCCCACCCTATTGCCACCTCTTTGGGTTGGCAGCAAACCACCAAAAACATTAACCCATTTTATTAGTAAAGTCAACCCTTAAAGCAGTTTTTCCCATTTTTTCATAGATTATTTCCGTAAATTCTCAAGGCTCCTTACCACATGAGATTTTGAAGTTTGATGGACAAAGAAAGCCATTGACTTTAGCTTCACTGACTACATTTAACAAACCTTCTTGGATTGTAAATGGTTCTTCAACCATGACTGCTCATCATTGTTTGAGAAACATGTTTTGCAATCTTGTACTCGATGAATAAGTGCTAAAACTAAAACTCTAAATTCATAATGCTTTTCCAAGCAAAAACATGTAAATCTGGTGGACATTATCCACAGGATTCTAAGTAACTTAACTTTTTTTCTTTTGCCATGCACTTTAGCTAGCATGGTAATGCAAAGAAAATATTGCTAGCACCTGGGCAAGTTTATGACAAAGTTCTGTACATCTTCAAGTTTAATATATAATTGGGTACAATGAAATTGTAACATTACTTGCAATTAAATTTAGTGTTTACGCTTAACTTCTGCTTAACTGATTGTCACCTGAGATTTTGCATTGGGAAAAACTAAATAATTTTTTTAACCTTTTACACTCAGTGAGTAGGGTACAGTGATCCTGTACATTGCATGTCAGGAGTGGTTTGGACCAAATTACATTCTTGCTCAATGACACCTTTCACAAAAAGCCACAAGTGTTTGGTATATATAGTTCAACTGAGATTGTGATTTACTCAACTTTTCATTCACACTCAAATTGATGAGATTATTATCCACACAAAGATAAATAAATAATATTATTTTGCCATCCACTTGTTCGATTTGAGTTAATCGTATTTGTTGGGTGTGTCTGTGCGGAATCTGTATGATAAACGATGATTACTTCAAAAGAATTTGGAAGTCTGGGCATAGCTTAGAATCACTGTGTTGCCCTATCATCATTAGACTGCATTTTGTGTCTCCCAGAGAGTCCCAAAGAAAATAGCGGAGTTCAGGTTCAGCAAGAGCTGCCAGAAAAAAGAAATACTTCCCACTTGTGTGTCATTTCCCCATACCCCCATACCTATACTGGTTATCTTACATGGCTGAAGAGCTGAGTATGTCCTTGAAGGAGAATACTTGATACCTGCAGAACTCTTGGACTGCAATTCCATCACTGATTTGTTAGGAAAGCCTTTGTTGGTAAGAAAAAGTATAAAATAGCCAATGCTGACCTCAAGTCAACTGAGCTAAAAATAGGCAATCATATTTTGATTTATGGTGTTCCAGGTGTATTTCAACTGAAGTGGAACTAGGGAGTGTTGAGGCTGCTTGATCAGCACAACATTGCAACAAAAATCGGAATTGCGCTAAGAATAGCACCTTTATGTAAACAGCGTGAATAAGGAGTAATAGAGTGGTCTTGTCAGGTGATCTCTGATGTTGCTTGATATTTCAGTGTGAAGGTTTGTAACTAGCACATGCATTTCTAGCATTAAGTGAAATGAGTTATGACTCAGACACTCTTACTGTGCTTGTCAGTTTTTGTTATTATCAGAATCTATGCTCAAATTGCTTTGCCACTAAGGTCTAGTAGTTGTATGCTTAAGTATAGAAACGCTTATTACAAAATTCTCTCTAGATCTTAACTAGATATTTGGGAAATAACTTATGTTAACACCATATTTTTTCTCCTTGAATACATTTATGAAGTACTATCATGCCAATCATCACATTCTGTGATGGCATATTTTAGTGAAATTAATTAGAAAAACAGTTTCTAACAAAGTAATCAAGAAATAAAGTTGGATTAATTGAGAATGTCAAAAAGTAATTGAATAAACTGAATAATTGAACTTCTGTAAATGTGAAGTTTCTCATATTTGGAGAATGACACGTTTCACTTGCTAACAAAATATCATTCAGTACAACAGTATTATTCTTTGCATGAAGCATGAAGTGTAAATACCCATGAAACATAACATTGAAATGCATGAACATCAATGAAAATATGGCTTATAATTAAACAGGGAACTTTGCTGAAGTGTGTCATTTGCTCAATGGACAAGTTTTGCTTTGAACTTTCTTGAAAGCTGATATATCTGCAGAATTTTGCTTGTATGATACATCAGCATCATTGCTATATCAGGATGCTGATGTATTGGCCAAACTCTAGTTCTTGTAATTTTAATTCTGTTGGTTAATTTGTCAAATGCGTTTTGGTTGTGTGTTAATGCAAATTTACTTTACGGCATAGAAGCACACAACCAAGTGAAAGTTTCCATCTTGGTAAAAGCACAAAACAGGTCATTGGTAAAGGTGTATGCTGTACCAATTAAAAACATTATTTTAATGTTACCTAATCTTTGATGTATTTGTCAGGTAACTTCACTAATTAAAAGTCCATTTCTATTTTTGATCTGCTGCAAAAACAATTAAGTCTTTTCACTATCCCACTTTTATCATAGCTTGCATCTTTTTGAAGCTGTGAATCTGTACTACATATCACACAGTGATTCTGTATCATGTTTGAAAAGTGTTAGTGGGTGCCAAGGCAAAATCTGTGCTCCGTTGGTTATATAATTTGTTTTTTGACCTACCTGATGTGTGGAATGTGAGAAAAATGCCTTACTGCAGTTTTTGTGCCTTTCCATGATAGAAATGTTGAAGTGGCTGTTCTTATGCTTTAAAATGAAGGGATTTTTCAGTTTTATTGCCATTGGTAAAATAACTATTGCTTCTAAAAACACATCTCAATTTCATGTTTACTGTGATCCCATTTCCAGTATGCTTCTTGTAGATGGGAGTTTTTTGCATTGCATCAAATATGCAGTGTGCAGCATAAACTCTGCAGTGTAAAACTTAATGTAAAATATTGCTAATTGACAAGTACAGCCTGCTATGTAATGCCACAAGGCCTTTAAATGCTGTTTGACTTTTGCATGCAGTGATGTCCATTTCACTGAATTGTGGGTAGGATGAAGTGGCAAGGTGCAAAACACTGGATGTAGCTTTTTTCGTAAAAGTTATGAAAAAGCATCCGGTGCAGACGGCAAACAAACAGAAGATGCCTGCACAGCCTGGTCAACCAGCTCAACCTGTGAAAGGAGATTTCAAAGTGTTGGTCGATCCCCAATTGAAAAAAGGCCAGCAAAAGCTAGTCCGCTACAATGGAGAGACTTACAGTAGTGAGGTAGTTTTTTTGCGTCACGTGTCCTTTTCATGTTATTCAAAACTGGTGCGTGATTTCACTTCGTTCACAGAACCATGGTCAAGGTCCTGTCATTGTCCGCGACCCACGGCCACGCACGCAAAGGTTGTTTTCAAGAAGAGAGAAGATCGACCTCCCCGTGCCCAGATACAAGGTTAACTTCCATCCTCATCTTTGTATTGACAGCGTTTTTCAAGTCGAATGCGTTGCTTTATGTGATCGATCTCCATAGTTTCGTTATTCAAAAAGCAAAGCTCATAGGAGTTCTTCTCGTTAAAAAAATATTTTTCCTCTTTCTTTTCCCAATTTGACCCGATGCTCGTAATTATTTTCACGCAGATTGATGAGTGCTACGTCGGCGCAGTTCCGCCACGGGAAGTGACGTTTTCGAAACTGAACGACAACGTCACGAAACAGTTCATCGAACAGCTTTGCGCGAAGTTCGGCAAAATGGAGCGCGTCAGGGTTTATTACCATCCCAAAACCAACAAACACATGGGCCTTGCCAAGGTACGCTGTGGCAGGCCACAACGCCATATGCAGCCTGGAGCAATGAATGTTGATTGTCAGTGTTGCTCGTCGACAGCATTCGGTTTCGTTTCTGGTGTTTTGTGTTGATTTGACCGATCTCCATGGTAACATGCAACATCGATATTTGATATCCACCGGTTTTACTCGTTTTACGACGCAGGGGCACAACCTGCGGCCTTCAGTGAATATTTATGCGACCGTGCACATACAATTCAAAGTGTAAGTTATGCGCATTAATTCAAACTAAACGAATTCAAACCGTATTAATTAAAACTGGCTGTGCATGAATTAAAAATATTTTTTGCTGTATGAAGGTACTTTATAGAAATACCGCCAAGCAGACGTGTGGAAGTGGGCTAGGCTCAGTGTGTTGAAGCAGCAGAACTGAAGAAATGCAAAAAATACCATGAACTGACTGGCGACCGTAATTAATAAAAGTAAACGTAATGCGGCCGGCAATAGAGAAAAGGTTATGTACCCCTGATGTAGAGTTTGTTTCGTGACGCGTTTTGTCGTTTTTTGAATATCAACAACTGACGTTTCCAACTGGTCGTCTGCGGCAAATCATCGACGTCCACGTCATAAATGATGATGCGTTTCACGGCAGGTGGTCTTCACTTCCATCAAATCAGCTTCGCAGTGCATCGAGAGTCTGCACCAGACTTCGGTCATGGGTAACATTATCGACGCAGTCATTGACTCTAAAGGTTGGATTTTTTCTGTGAAAGTTGAAAGTCTTTTTTTTTATTTCGCGAGAAAATTGTGTTTTTTTATTAGTAAACTGGCCGTTTTTTCAGTGAGTTTGATATAAATCGCGCTGCTGATGGCAAAAGTCTGTTTCAAAACGTCCACGTTGCGACTTCAAGTTAGTTTTCTGTGGCCGTTAATTTTATGATTATTTTTGAACAGAGACCCGTTCTGATTACTGTGTAGCTGACGTGAAGGTGCTGCTTAAATGCATTCAGGCGAGATTCTGAAGCGTCTTCACCAGAAGATCCTCAGAGGCGAGATGATCGCCGAGACAATGCCCGACGTGATACGTCACACACAAGAAAAGCCTCGACCCGCGGCGCGGAAAGAAAGAAGGAAGTCGTCGCAGGATGATCCGAGGTGAGTGCGGGGGCAGTGTGTGATTTTGAGGTACAACTATTTTCCAATTTCGGTTTAATTCCTTTTGACAGGTGGGGCGTCGTGTTTCAAACCCATTCGTCCCCTGCTGCAGGTACTCGTAAAATTTGAGTCACGTGCCGAAGGAAGCCTTTATGAGCGAATAATAGGCCCCTCCCAAATGGTGTACGTGCACCAACAACGGAAGATTTAACAATGATTAAAAGCTCTAGGTTTTCTGTAGAAGCTTCGAGGGAACAGCCGACTGGGTTCTGCTTTTATCTTTTTGCGATGATTCAAACTTGCACACATGTCCAGGGTTCCTACGCAGCAGTGCGGAAAAGTTTGGTCATAAAATTTTTTTGCTCTGTTAGTATGGAAAAAGAAAATAATTTCCAAACTTGATCTTTCGACATGCATTCTGATAACATTATTTTCTCGTACTTTTGATAATACTGACAAAATATTCTCATCTGTTAAAGTGGCTGTGCCATTTAACTGTTAAAGTTGCTGTGTCGTTTAACTGTTAAAGTACCTGTGTCATGCGGAAAGGTTAAGTCTGGAAAATTACTGTATATCCAAACTTGCGTATGAGCTCTGTATATCTGTATATCTGTATTCAAGTAACTAGTCTTCTTCGGTTATGTTCGCGTCATGCTCCGACGATTGAAAGCTTTAAATTTGCTGCAAGCTTTCGAGGCATCAGCCGACTGGGTTCTGCTTCCATCTTTCTGTGATGATTCAAACTTGCGCATATCCAGGGTTCGTTCGCAATGTGAAAAAGTATGGAAGAATTGAAAGTTTATGTTGCGTGTTCCCTTTCACTGAAAGGTTACGTTGTGAATGCAGCGTTTGAGGAGCTCGTCGAGCGGAGTCGACAATGAATGTACCCTGACAATTCGTTGAAAATGCCGGGTTCAGTCCAGGATTGCGGAGTCACAGAGAGTCGGAGGTTTTTGAGTCGGTTTCTTAGCAACACTAGGAGTCGGAGTCGACTTTTTTTGTTCTACTCCAGAAGTTAAATTGGATTATTTTTTTGCATCGCGCTCCTAAGTTGGGAATTCCCGTTGAAATGGTACAATTTCTTTTGACGCTTATATAAACCGGGAATTCTTGCTGTGCACCACGATTTCCATTGATTTTAGCACGCAAGCTTCATTCACTTTACTGTTAAGGAGTCGGATATTTTGGAAAGGACGGAGTTGGAGATTTTACCTCGGACTCCACAACCCTGGTTCAGATAACTCTTTCAAAAACGACGATGTTGGTTGATTGTTTTCAGGAGAAGGAAATCCAGTGACAGTCTCACGGAACGCAAACCGTCCTTCGACCACGGCCCCAAGACACCCCCAGAAGTTCAACCTGGGCCAAGGACACCCCCTTTGCCAGCGGACGCTGCAGACCCGTCAGTTAACGATGAACTTCAACATCAAGACAGTTTGGAACAGGTTGGTCATAATGCGACCTGCAATGTAAACCGTACTTTATTGGGAACTTGTCAAGAAGAGAATAGATGGCAAGCATTGTGCATTATTTGCATAGTGTGATTAAAAAGTGCATTCGGTAAACACAACGACGTGATGTATAGTCTTCTTCAATTACATCATTACTGAAACAGAGGTTATGTGTTCGATTTCATTGACCGCTGTAGAACAGAGCACTAAGTAATCAACTTATTCTCTCTAATTTGCTCTGCTTCTATTGCGAGAGTGCATTCTCTATTGTAAGCAAACTATCGTTTCTTTGCAGGATACTTTCCATGATCATTACACTCCAGACCCCCTTGAACCCGCGGTGCATCCCCCACAACCTCCCTCGCATCCTCACCAAGCTCAGCCCTTGCACATACCAGTGCAACAGCCACCTGCCTTCCCCCCAGGTAATCTCCACCAACAATCCCTGGAGTCCGGATATGGGAGCCACCCTGGGAGTGCCAGTCAGCCCCCTGACCACGGCCTGGCCTTCCCCCCTGTGCAGCCCTCGACTAAACTTCATCGCGACCTGGAAAACGAGTCAAACAACGACAGCCTGACGCAGGACAGCAGCGCTCTGAGGCACAGCGAGAAGAAGCATAAGAAGAAGCGCAAGAAGAAGCGGAAGCACGAGAGGCAGTCCTCCTCGGACGACGACGACGCCAGTCTGGCCTCGGAGCCGCAAAAGAAGCCTGTGTGGTCCAAAGATCTGGAGAATCGCATCGACAGCTTGCTCACTGAACAGAATAAGAAATACAACCTTGGCGGTCCGAGACGCAGGGAGGTGGCGAACAGGCGCCTGGAACGTCGCTACAGCTCGAGCTCGCACACGTCTGGTTCGCACGAGCGTAACCATGACAACAGCGGCGCGCCTTTCAAATCCCGAGAAAAGTACCTGCGTCGCAAAATATCGGACGATCTCGAAGACGGCGAATGCTCCGGTGATGACGTCCACAGCAACGCTTCAGCGAACACGGCAGAAAAGGCGCGTCACGGTCGATCGCGGATTGGGTCTGAAGCAAGTTCCGAACCCAGTCGTTTGTCTCCAACCGCCACCGACGAACCTAACAATGCCGCCTCGAAGAGTAATTTCTCCAGAAGCCCCTCTGGCCATTCAGGTATCCCTCTCGGCTCACCTGACCCCGAACGATTACCTCCTCCAGTTCAGAACCTGGAACGATTCCCAGATCCCCCTCCGGATGAATTTCGCCGGGTCCGGCCAATATCACCTCCCTTTGAAAGATTCCACCATCGGGGCAGCCCAGACAGACGCAGTCCTGCTTTCATGGAGCACAGAGGTTTCCACCCAGCTCCCTATGAACATCGTCGAAGAAGCCCTGGGTTTCCTCATCACCACCACCACCACCATCATCCTCGACGCCACAGTCCGATCTACGACGACAGGCCTCGTTTGCCAAGTCCTGGGTTCGAACACCGACGCGGACACCGCAGTCCACCGTTCCGAGGTCGACCTGGACCCCCAAGTCCGGGGTTTGTGCGTCACCACAACTTCCCACCCAACCACCCTGAGATATTTCGACGGCGCAGCATATCCCCCCCACCTCGTTATGTACCTCCGTTGTTGCGCCGAACTTTGGACGGGAGTCCTCCCCCGCGTGATCGGTTTTACCCTCGCGGCTGCTCCCCCCCTCCGCGCGGCTTTGATCGGCCCCGTCACGAGGTCAACCCCCCTTACATGGGCTTCGACCGGCACAGGCGTCGCAGCCCACCTGGTCCAGGAATGTACCGAGGGGGTGAAGCACCCCCGAGTCCCGAACAACTCCGCCAGCGGGATCAGCGCGAGCTCCCCCCCGAGTTTCGCGAGCGCTGGAGACACCGACGCTCGCCGAGTCCCGACTCCCGGTCTCGAGAACCCCCAAGGTGCGTGGATGCGGTGTTGAATGGTGTGACGTGTCACAGTGTGATTGGTTGCGTTTGTTCAGGCTTTATCAGAGCTGTGCGTCGGGAATGCACTTCGCGCGAGTGACCGTTGCATATTATATAATCGTTCGTGTTATATAACTGCTTGTATTATTCGGTAACATTGAAAGCCGCCATCACCGGAGACAGTAGGTTTTCTGACGAATCATTGAAAATTCAATCAAAAACTCAAGCCGAAGTGAGCTGTACATTTTTTGCGTTAAAATGCATGGCTTTCATTGTCGTTTGTCACGTTCAAAAATTCAACATACCGTGAATCGTTTTTCGAGACATTAAATAAGAGTGTTTGAATCATTTACTTACAATTTAGGCAGGTTTTTTTAAAGGAAAATGTTAGAGACCCGATTTCTCTGATTTTAGGGACTTGATACTTTTCGCTGATTCTAGGGACCCGACAAACCCTGATTTAGGTTCCATTGGCTAATTTGTCAAATATTTTTGATTGCATGCTAATGCAGTTCTTAAACAGTATAGAGAAGCAGTCAAAGTACACTTCTAAGTCAAAGCATGCGTTGGTAGAAGTGCAATCCAGGTGGGTTGGTAGAAATGTATGTCGCACCCAAACTTTAACTTCCCTCTGATCATTGATATACTCGGCCCTTCAGCTGTTACTGACAAATTTCGCACCTTGTCTCGAAACATTAAGTCCCGTTTTAGTTTTGTTGATAAAAAAAAACATTCGAAATTCTTTCTTTCACTAAAGCCCAACTTATGCGACTTCAATCAATTTCTTAAATCTGGTGTTAGTTGTTTCGCAAACCTGTTTCAATTTAATTTGTCTCCACACCGCCTCCACAACTGTGCTATTCACGACTCGAACGTAGAAGACAACAAATGAAACCCTGTGTTCTTTCGACAATTGTTTGGTTCATCGTCAGTTAATTGCAGGTTTTTTTTAAGCAAAATATTAGGTGCCCGGTATGGACATAAAGGGACCTGATTTCTCTGATTCTAGGGACCCGATGATAATTTTCGCTGATTCTAGGGAAACCACCTTAAAAACCCGTGGTTAATTGTCTCGCCAATTTGATGGAACAACGCATGTAAAGAACAGTCATGAAGCAAACATTTTGTTGAACTTGGAGAGGCGTGTAAGAGCGAATCTGTGTAAGGTCAATGTCATTATCTTAGTTTCGTTTACTCGGTTTTTCTACTCTCTCCCGGCTGGTCTGCGGAGCCCACCTTCGCTTACTTGCGCCGTGGTCCACGCGGGTGCATTCGCAGTGAATGCTGCACTGGTGGCGAGTCAATGGCAGTATCGCGCGCGAACCGCCTCCTTGCACTCATCAATCAACACCGAACACGAGGCCGTTTTCTTCGGTATGTCCCTAGAACCGAACCCAACTACCAAAGTCTTGACTGTTGATGCTTTTCTGTTTTATCGAGAACTTAGCTATCCACAAATTATGTTGTTTTTTCGGAAGCTTTTGTCGAGTCACGGAAAATTTCACGAAATGTATCAATAAACATTGCCTGCCCCGTATATCAACGATCAGATTGAAAGCAAATGAAAGTCGGGAATAGTGATGGGATGGATGTGATTTTGTCAAGTCTGGTTAGAAAAGCAGATCAGGCAACTTTTGAGAATATGACAACATCTGTCATTTTGTGGTAGCATTTACGAAGCAACTCCATTGTTAGAAAACTGTTCTCATTTATAGAACGTTCATAAAGTTGAAATAGTGCTCATTTATGGAACTTGCATAAATACGCGTAGTATCAACATCTCCACTATGGCTTCTACTTGTTTTTATTCACATTCTGTGAAACTTTTAGAGTAGGAATGACATTTGCGTAGAATTAATTGCGTTTTGTCTGAGGTAGACAGAAAATGTGCAGTTGGCTGCATCGGGACACATTTTTAGTCGATCGCAATCTGCGGCGACTTGTTCATCAACGCGATCTTTCATTTCTGTTCTATTCAAGGTCATGTAGTAATGGCCCACTTCCCAGTCTGGCACCTGGGAACGTTACGTGCAAATCCTGGTTCCAACAGCAAGTGTAAATCCTGATTCCAACGTGAAGTAAATCCTGGTTAATCCAACGTAAAGTAAATCCTGGTTACATGAACGTAAAGTAACGTAAAGTAAATCCTGGTTCCAACGTAAAGTAAATCCTGGTTAATCCAACGTAAAGTAAATCCTGGTTCCAACAGCAAGTGTTAAAGTCGCGACTGTGAAACTGTGGAAAGATTTGCGACTGAAACTAAGTGAGTTTAGTAATCTGCGTGCCTGAACTAATAACAAAAATCACTTCAAGTTGAGTTTTCTTGTTTTAAACTTTCAATCTGTGGTTGTGAAACTAAAATACTCAAGCCCTGAATTTTTTAACAAAAATTGAACATCGAAAATATCTTGAGGTGCTTGTGAAGTCCCCCATTGCTCTGTTCCGTGTTTCAGCCTTTCTGAGCTGCCCGGTGGTCTTTGAGTCGCGTCTATAAGTTGCTAACTGTGCTGATGCCTACCCTGGAAAGTCAGCAGCCAATCTATACATAGTAGTGCCTGCATGTTGGCAAAGAAACGACAGTCATCTTCATGAGCTAAGTCCTGTGCATCACACTAAGTCAAGCTCTGTGTACAATGCTCGATTGTTTTCTCACAATTGCTTGTATGACGTCGCCCCTGATATGTCCTGGCTGTTGTTTGATGCCTTGCAGCATAACCTCTCATGCTCATATCTACAGCACCTTCCTGCCCTCCTTCCTGGGAAGGTGCGGTGCAGTAGTTTGTCTGCGATATGGCAGCTGTAGTTCGATTGCCGGATCGTGCAAGCGGTCAGATGTAAACTTTAATTTGCGTTTTCCATCCTGACTGTTCTGGCTTGTCGCGACGCATTCGATTTCTTTGTGGAGATCCGGTCCCGTGGCTGTGTTTGCCACTTGTCTTCGAACAGCAGATGCAGCCACCGCTAATTAGCTTTGTTGCTTTCTACCGAAGTATAGGTAGACACGGTTACTCTCTGCTTTAGAGACAAATTCAGTACTAAGGGTAGCTTTGAATTTACTGTAAATTAACGTAAACAAGTTGTCCCAAATTTTTTACTGCCCAAGAAAAAATTTTCCAGTGAAATAAATTCGGTATCGTTCGTCCCGGAAGACCCTGATAGACGAAAGTTCCGGTTGTTTCAATAATTTGTTTATCTCGTGAACGAGACTGGAAGCCAGGTTATTATGTTCGAGGCTGAATTAAAACCGTTAAACTTTAGTTGATCATTACGCGCTAATAATTGTTCGGCAAAGCACTGTATCCCAACGGCTGCAGCACAAGTTGGTGTCTGGTTCAGCCTCTTAATTCCAGTGGAAGCCGAATCATTGTTAAGCTCTGTTTCCCTTCAGATGCATCGGGGATTCCCCGGGTGCGAGACACGTGGTCGATGTGGACGGACGCATCAGGCGACGGTCGAGGTCTTCCTCCCCCAGCGTCCTGCAACGCACACCCCCGCGAATCCGATCTCCGGCGCCCCTGCGTCAAGACCAGCACCCCTACTCTCCCGGCGACCTGGCTTTGGAAGACTCGGCCCACTCAGATGGCCATGACGCCAGTTTCGGTCACGTCGCGGGGGACACAGGTACCACTTAAACGGCCCAAACATTGCAAAGTGTTGGAAGTGAACTTAACGTTGTTTTCCTTTCAAGGAAAGATGCCACCCGAGGAGATGCTGACGCAATCCGCGTTGCATCATTTAAAATTTGCCCCCTAAGGCATTGTTTGCGTCAGAACCGGTCCAGACCGACCCTAGAGAGTGAAAGTTGTTACCACTGAGGTCACTTGGGCCAGCCCAAGTATTTACTGCTGGTGCAGTTCGTCTAACTTTAACATAAATAAACAGGAAGATTTGCAGCACTAAATAAATTTGACTTTGAGCGTCGTAACACTTTGGCTCTAATTTGAAAATAAGAGGCAGTAAATTGAGAAAATACCAGATGGTCAGATTTGGAAAAGGAGCTGGCCTATTCAGCCACTGCGTGCAGCAAACCTCTGGTCAGCAATTTATGAAATCAATATGCGTTTGCTCATGTATAAACACGTAACTTCAGGCCTAGGTGTTTTCTCCCAAAATAGTAGTAAAACTTGCCGTAACAGTCTTCCCACTGCTGGGCCCATGCAGGCTAAGTGATCTTTCGTCTGCATGGACAGGAGGGGGTGGTCTTATGCAAAAGATAAATCACAAACGCGTGACGTCACTGGCATGCGAACATCCCCAACATGTTCTTTTACATTTATAACTGCTTCCGCAGCGAGACGGTGCTTTTGTTTCCAAGCTTTTGCAGTTTTCAACGAATTAGTTGTGTCTTGTATTTATTATGTTTTTCATTAATATTACTTTTGTGACGAAACAAGCAAAAGGCATTGTTTCAACTCAACTCCTAAGTCCGCACAAAATTCTGCAGGGCCCGATCCGGCCAAGATTGACCCGGGCGCCCGGAGCCAGCGAGAATCATCAGACCATGACGAGCCGAAGATCTCGCTCGAAGAGCGTCTGCGGGAAATAACAGGGGAAGCCCCGCCGGACCCAGAAGACTCACCCACGTCCGATGATGACGACAGCGAGGAGGAGGAGGCGAAGGCGGAAAACGACGATGAGGTTGTTCATGGCTCCTTAACCTTTGTCTTTCCGGTATTCTGTGCAACCAGAAATATTCAATCCTTTTTTTTTGCTCAAAAACAGAGCCAGACATCAAAACATGTTGTTTAATTTCAGGTCTTGTCGGCTGACGGTTCAATCGATATGGAAATATCATCTGGCCACAGTGAGATGGCCTCACCTCGTGCCCCACCTGTACCCAACATGCCCCCAGGACCGTTTAGAGACGGGCCTTTCCGGCCACCATTTCCAGGAATGCCCCCACCACCACAGCAAGGGCCTTGGAACTATGAAAGGCCGGGCGGGATGTGGCCTGGGTTTGACCAGCGGTAAGTGGGGTTCATTGCTTCTGGTGCCAAAGGAGAAGTTGGACTTGAAGTAACGAAATACTTTCACGATTTCCGAAGGCTTTGAGCTATTTTAGTGTTAAAATATAAATGTGTTGACACTAAATTTTTTGAATCAAAGTTACAATTTCTCGCTTTGTGCTGCGATGGAGCCATTATGGAAAATAGAATGTTGTTTGGTTCTTTTTTTATTTCACTGTGATTGTTTGTCGAGATGAATACTCTGTTTTACAACCTTTTTCATACTTTTGTTCTAATTACGTATTTGCAACAATTTCAACAGCATGCCAATGCACCCCCAAATGCCTCCGTGGAGAGGACCAGGAAACCAGCATTTCCACCCCCACCACCCCCCTGGAAACATGCCCGGCAATATGCCAGGCAACATGCCAAACGGCTTTCCTTCTCATCGATTCCCTCTTGGAGGTGAGATTGCTGGTTATGACGTCGTGATTCGTCACTTTTAGTTTGCTGTAGTACATCGCTTATGAAAAAATTAGGAAATCTTGGATGAAAACTCGACCCGTTCTGAACATAGCAAATTATTTTCACGATTTACTTTTCCGGTGAAACAGGAATAAAAAGTTTTTTGTAACGTGTTTTCCACAAATACAAATTTTGGGCGGTCTTGATAAGCTTCAAACGAAGCATCTCGGGCTTGCCAACAATCGTTGTGGCGTCGCAAAAACATGAAACGTCTGCCGCAAATTGTTTTTGTTGTTTACGTTCGACAAGTCTTACTTTGGCAGTTAATATATTCATCATTGCACTCGTGTATACCTATGCTTGCAATTTTCAGGATTGAAGACGCTTGAAATTCGTGAAATCGATTTCACTGTAAAATAATCTTGCTGATCGATTCGACTGCATCACTTTGTGTTATCGTGCATTTGTTCCATTGCTTAGTTCTAAATGAAACCTCTGTTGCGAGGGGTGTCAGGGTCTTGTTGCTCGGGGTCACCCTGTGCTTCCCTGCACAATCGATAAATTTGGCGCGAAACACAGGTTTTAATTAAAAAATGCGATTTCAAACGTGGGGTCGTTGCCCAGCAACTTCAGTGACGTAACAACCGGCCCAGGTTTTGTGGGTTTTATGCTTTGGATCACCTATCACGTTTCTGTAGAGTGTGGGTGAAGTAAAGTTTACGAGGAAAGGTAAAGACTCCTTACGCGTCTGGTCAAGCTAACTGCCAATACCCCTGTGGCCTGGAAGCGTTCTCCCCCGTTTCTGGGTCAGGAGACCTTCATTTGTGCTTTCCATTTTGCAGAGTGCGTTCGTCCGGACATGCCGTTTGAACGTGACATGCTCCCCCCGCCACCCCCTGGCTGGAACCGG
>Ga0210059_1003072_pt1 | contig 26552 bp, 19 predicted proteins | sample Ectturendosymbi2_FD_188042 | JGI IMG/M metagenome (GOLD analysis project Ga0210059, IMG submission 188042) | Ecteinascidia turbinata endosymbiont from Florida, USA - Sample 2 (SPAdes) (version 2) | ecosystem: Host-associated > Tunicates > Ascidians > Unclassified | place: Key West, Florida... | reverse complement strand
TTGTGACTGAGTGCCCGGCTGTTACAGTGTTAGTTTGAGGGCATGTGCAGGCCACAACGCATTCGTGCTTCACCAGTCCTTAGCCAGGGTTGGACTCTATTTCTTAAACATGCTATTTTCGTGTCCTTCTCTGAATTTAGTATTGTATCAAGTGTTACGAGTTAGCCAACAACTATGTTAAGAAAGTTTCTGCAATGTAGTGTTCTACGAAGTGTCAGCGAACAAGTGTCTGTAATCCTGTGGTACAACCACTAACGCCGTTACAATCCGTTCTGTGACTGTTATTATCAATCCGTGTTGTGCAGATAGTGTGTGCCTGGGCTCTGTGAACTTCATGTCTGGTTCAAATGTTAAAATATTAAAATAAATATCAGTGAATATTATTTTTTTAAATCATTATATGTGTATTGGTAAGTATATTTTTGTTATCTTCCCCAGTCTTTTCGTCATAAGAAGTTTTAGGGGCATGGGCGTCAGAAGGGGGGGCAAGGCTGCCCAGCATTTTGAAATTTGACATTTTACCATCAACTTTTTTGATAAAAAGGTGTTTTCTTAGTTTTGAGTGGTGAAAATCAAATTTTGCCACATTTGTTCCCCCCTGCAAAAATATTTTGGCCCACCCCTGGAAAATGCACTGTTGGCCCCTCCCTGGAAATAATCCTTCTGGCACTCATGTTTAGGGGTACATGCTCATCTATTGAAATGCGGAAGGGGTACATGGACGGAGAAAGTTTGGGAACCCCTGCATTAGACCCAAATGCGCTTTCGTCATTTTTTTCTGTTTCCCTGTCGCGTAGGGGAAGAGTTCTGCAGTTGCCAGTTGGTAAAGTGGCTTTTGCTTGCTATTCAAGCTCATCAAGATCTTCTCTGATTTGCTTAGCATGGGAGCAGTACAAACTTGCGCAAGTACTCAATAGCAATCCGATTTCTGAATGACTTACTGAAGAAAATTCAAATGGAACAAAATCACATCTGAAAATACCAATCGACCTTTACACGATACAAACGCTGACAAAACTACTGTATTGCTCAGTCAGCTAAGAAACAATTATGCTCTTATTGTAGGATACTGCTGCTAGCCCTACACATAGCTCTTATCTGCAATGCACCCTTGCTTTGATCAGATGCAGTGATGTAACTAGAGGTTTGAGCCATGGGAAACTGAGCTGAAGATAGCCCACTGGCTAACACTCAGAAAATAGTTGAGAAACATTAGCAAATCCGGTATTGAATGGCTATACAAAAAAAACGAAGTCACCGGAAAACACTCCGAAAAACGCAAAAAAACAACAATCTACTGAAACCAAAAAAATAACAAATACCAAAATACAAGCTAGGTAGGGGCCCGGTTTTTACATTTAGCTTGGCATGGGGAACGGTTCGCACCCCTGCCACCCGTCAGTTATACCACTGATCAGGTGCATTTCAAACATGAGCAGCCACAAGTTCTTTTGATATAGTCACACGTAACAATCGGTACGATTCAGCAAACGCAGGATGCAGTCAACGTGCTTTGAGTATATCGAGCGACGCAATAGTTGGCATGCGGCTTGATCAACCGTCGTATAGAGATTCATGGAAACTCGTTGGAAGACTCTGGCGTTATCACCACGAAAGTTGAATAAAACTAAATTTCATGAATAATAATTGAGACATACATTTTTGACGAAGTTTAATCTAAATTATCATATACCGGCCATTGAGCCTATGCGCACCACAGTTTGTTGGAGGCCTCCCTTGGATCTTGAGGCCCTAGGCTTAAGCCTATATAGCTTATAGGTAAATCCGGCACTGTGCCTCGTAAATGGCAACGTTGAGTTCTTGGGTTGAGTCGCGTCGAGAGCGGCGGAAGCTGGTCGTGGTGCTGCTGCACCCCGCGTTGGGTATGATCGTGCGTAAAAACGTCAAGTTGTGCGTTTCGTGTTTAGCCGACTGTACAGCTGTTTGCGGCAGTGAAGCTGAGCGCCATGGCAAAGCGCTCCCCCACTTACTAAGTAACCCAGGCCACTCAGTAATGTTTTTCTTTATTTCTAAGATTTGAGTTGTAATTGTCCAGCAGTGTGACGTTGGAGCGTATCCAACTTTTTCAAACCGTTGTCAGAATTCCTGGGCGAGCAACCCAGCAATTCGATCTCTCTCATGCGAACGGCCCTGGTGCGCTAAGCTCACAGTGACCGTGGTTTAACCTCGCACGTCAGCGCTTGGTAGTTGCTGACGATCGAAACGCTTGTGCAAATGAAAATGCCGTGGACAAGGGCAGTTTTGCAAAGAAAAAAGAGTTCAGACGAAGTGAAAAATGAAACGATAATGCGTTCCTTATCGCATTAGGCTATCGATTATTTTCGCCGCTTCGAACGTGAATTAGATCGTACCTCTCTTCGTCACGGCTCTTCACCTTGGTGTGGCAGAAAAGTTATTTGCAACGTTTTTTGTCTTGTGCTCTGCTCTTTTTGCCTCATGTTTAGCAAATGCGAAAAGAAGAGCACTAGAGACTCATTAGCAATACTTGCCAGGAAATGATTATGTTAAAGGGCAACTGCATCATTAATGAAGGTGTATGTTGATAAAAACGGCAGTGTAAGCCTCATCATTTCAAAATGTGAAGTGCTTTAGTTGGAATGTTTGATGTTGGTGCACAAAAAAAAATAAAATTATCAGGTTCTATCGTCTTTCCAATGTATTCAGCAGTAGAATTCATGCCTTTTTCTGGATTGTTTGTTTGTGCCTGTGTTGTCGCGACACTGACAACAGTTTTACAGGATTGAAGTTTCGCAGAAACTCTTTCACAGCCTTATCAAACTACCGGTGCAGTCCTTCAAATGTCCCTTTGCACAGTGGTCGGCAAAGACCGAGCCGAGGCTGGCGCCGGTCCGTGAGGATTGTGTTGACGGGCCGCGGATTCCTGATTTATGAGCTGTGATAAATCTCCATCATAAAACATTTTTCATTTTATTGAGGGTCGGTCCATAATTTCAGGCTTAAATCGGTCTGTAGTGGAAAAAAAGTTGCCAACATTTGCCTTAGAAAAAAACGCTCAGCAACTGACTCCCTGAAGAATGAGTCTTGTTTGCATTAAGCCGGTTCAACCCGAAGCACAAGCCCTGCGACAGACCCCCTTCTTACGAAAAACCTTTCCGTTGTAAGCGCTCGTCCACATCAGTCTGCACAAGTTCAACTCTCCCTTGATTTTGAGCGGGAGAAGTTACATGTTAGTGGCGTAGTTTCCCTTCTAGAGTTCAATTGAGATTTGCAATGCGCAGTATGGTTTATGAGCACAGATGCTTTGTTTGGTTGGTCCTCTTCTTCTATCGATCTAGTGGCAGTTGTTTTCGATTTCGCATTTGTTCTGCATTTTGTTCGCTCCAGTAGTGCTCATGGTGGTGACCTGTGACCTGCAGTAAAACCCCACGGAACAGTTGAGAAATGTCGCTACTTGTTTTATGACCTTAAAAATTCCTCACCGGTTGTGAGACAGACGTCCCTTCGTCGCAGTTTTGAACGACTCTCACGAGGCTGCAGTCGTCAAAATGCAAATGGCTGTTTACCGTTTTCGAAGATATGCTTTTCGATTGCATTGAAGCACAGGCGAGAGTTCCTTCTAGCTTATCCACGAGTTGCAACAACGTAGTTTAGTTTATTTTTCAGCTTCTTCATTTGTGGTTATACCACAAGAGCGATATCTGTGCTTTAATCTGATGATTGTTTTGTGGAGGCGTTCGCTCATTTTTTCTAGGAAACCACATGAACGTTTTTCAGCAGGAAGTCAAATCATTTCAGTAGAAATTGATGAGGCATCAAAAATAAATATGCAGTCACTAGTAAAGACGTAACTTGTTCATTTTGACTTTTTCACTTTCAGTAGTTTAGTAAAGTTGAAATTACCAGAAAACTCTTTCGTATTCTAGTAAACCATTAAAAAAATCTTCCAGACTCAAAGCACTCTGGTCACAACAGTGAACGTATGCTGTTTCCACCTTCCCCCCGAATAATTTGCTACAGTTTCCGCAGCACTTTGATTGGATGAAATACCGATCATCCTCTGATGCCTTTCAAAGCCAAAAAAGCAGTCGTGGAGGTTGCTTTTTCCGCACAAAGTCGGGCCCGCGAAAGCCGATCGAAGCGAAATTATGCCGCTCATGAGCCGTAACAGGATGATATGTCGCCCCACTACAAACGTGTGTTGCCAACACTGACGACCGAGGTGTGACACGGTGGCCGGGCACTGGTACATGCCCCGGAACGCGGGAGGTTTCTGTTTCATTGCTTGAACTGTCGCGCTGTGGTAAACGGTCCTGACCATTGTTCGACGGCTGCTGCTTCTCAAATTCGATGATGCTCTTGTTATGGTTGGGTCGTGTGGCACAAAAAGTTAAATCAACATGTCTTGTACCTGCGCTGGCTGAACGACGTGCCGGAAAACTGTCAAGGAACGAACGCCCGATGCTGCTCTGGTTCATAACTAAATTTAACGGTTTGAAAGGGCTCTCCGCATAGCGTTGTCTTCTGTTTTTGTCTTAAGCAACGTGTATCGAACATCTCCAAATTCCTCCTCTGCGCTGGTTTCGCTCGTTTAGCGATTCTTCACCCGGTTTTCGCAAACTTCATTAACCCGTGCTGTGTTTGGAAAAGATCGATTTTCAACACGCTTCAACTTCATTTGCGCCGTTGTGCATCGCGATCGTTCACGTCAAATAGTATCGTTCACTGCTTCGTAGCAATTCCCCGGGCAGCACATACGATGTGCAGCTCGCAACCTGTGCGCTTCTCTGGTTGCGCCTGTTCGTCTTCTGCCTTGCGCTTGTACAGCCGCTCGCAGGTTGGAGCGCAGAGAGAAATGTCTTTCACAAGAAAGTGTTTTTTTGCCCTAAAAATAAAACTTTCTGTTTGCCTGTGGATACCTGGGCATGTGTGCGTCACTGAAGACCTAAATCCACTTGCGATTGTAACTAATGTTAGCAAGGTTTAGACATGGCCTTCTTTCGATGAGTGCAATGTAATTGCTGGATGTAGTAGCGTACGTATTCGAGGATTGAGTGGAGCAGGACCGTGGTTTCATCCCATTATTACTGGAAATTGACGCGATGGTCTCGCCTCCCATGACTGTTCATTATAAGGGAGTTTTGCATGGTTTGCCCACCCTAGCTTTTTTGCTAATCACAATCTGCACTCTTCAACCACAGCCAAAACACATACCCACTTCCGCGTTAACTTTCTGAAGTAGTGATTGGCAAACTGTCGTTATGATGCCCGAAGCCGCCCTTTCAGTCGTGATGAAGGCCCATGTTTATTTTGTAAGGCCTAATTTTGTAAACTTACGTTGTGTTCAGGTATCTGTTACATAACAATGCTATGATAATGTTATAAGTCGCATGACAAAAAACAATGCTCGAACATCAAACAATCAATGTTCTATACTTGTTTAAGTAGCCTATGTTTTAACCCACGCAACCGACTCAGGACTGTAGCTCTTACATGCCACGCGGACCACAACAGAAAGTGTTGCGAAGCGCAATAAAAAGTGGTAAATGGTCCACAATTGGGCCGAAGCCTACAGTTTGTCGACTGTTCTAGAGGAATGATCCACATCCTGAGTTCCGCAGTTTTGTGGAGAAGATATATCATTTTTATTTGAGGTAACAAATTTAGGAGTTGTGAAGCAATTTGATAGAGTTTTGCGCTTTGAAACAAAAATACCAGTCTGCGGATGTAGCTGGGTAAGTGTTGAAGCACCGCAGTGTATCTTGTAGCTCAGCGGATGCGGTCACGTGTTTACAGTTCCAAACTCCCGCCATGCTCGTGAGTCTGATTTCTATAAATGGGCACGGATTTCATGTTTGACAGACGAATTTGACGTGAATTGCGCTTGTACGTTAAATCTTTTGCGATTTAAAATCCGTTGCTGCAAACGTTTAACCGTTTGGCTGGTCTTTGAAACTTACACTTGGACTTGCAAAAACTGTTGAGCCGTGACCGTTGCAAACGATCGCAAGCTTAGCTTCTATTATCTTAATTCAAAGCACGCTTACTTTCTTAAACATTCACTGGCCTAAAGTGGATTTGAGCGATTTATAAACGGTCAGCGATCAAAGGTTAGACAACCGTTAATGGAGCCTAGCTGGCAGATGGCTGGCACGCTGTCTTCGAGGACCGAGCGTGTTCTGATGTAGTGTCGTAAGTCCACAAAGGTGTCGGGTGTCCTGTACAGGCGCCTTATTCTTTGTGGCACGAACTATCTTCAGCAACCTATTCTTTCTGCGCAATTCATCTCATACAATGAGCAGGAACATGGAATGTAAAAACGTTGGGTGGTCGTCAGAGGACAATATTGTGACGCAACATTCGGAACTCTTTCGTAGGACACTCACTTTTGAAAATTCACCTGCCCCCGTTTCATTGTCATCACCGAAAACCTTGCAGATCATAGTTATCCTAGACTACCAATCCTTCATGACACTAGCAAAATAGTTATATTTAACCTGAACGATTTTTATCATTCAAAGCTTTAGTATTGCAAACCGTGGTATTTCTCGCAATGGCAATTCAGGCCCGAAGTGCATCGTTTTAATATTTGTTTCTTTATTTTGTTTCACAGTCTCAGCTCAGTCAGCAGATGAGCGCCCTGTCGAACAAAGCCCGGCAAGCCAAGGATCTGGTCATGACTTTGCGAGTGACGCAGGAAGACATCGAAGTAAGTTGCTGCATTTTCGACCGTGTGCAAACGAACGAAACGTGCTCTGTGGTGACGTAATGCTTCGCTGTAGTGACGTAATACTTTGCTGTAGTGACGTAAGGCTTCCTTGGAGTGACGTGAGGCTTGCTCTGTAGTGACGTAAGGCTTCGCACAGGATAATCGCCTCGTTGGATCTTCTTCCAAATGATTTTCCGTGTGTTTTTTTGCGAACTAAAACCATCAGTGCCGGTACAGATTCAAACATTTTCGCTGAATTTCGTCCCGACGTTTTGTCTGTAAGACCTGCTTGTCAACGTGGTGCGTGACCCTTTGTGACGAATGATATGACCGGGGTCATCGGAACGTCGTTCCTTTGACCTTTTGGACAAGATTAGTACTTATTTACAAACAGGACAAATGGCGATTCTATTCTCTGTCGATGTTGACATCGAACAGATTTATTGCAACGTTTTGCGCACAACCCTATGTTAGCAAGTTGTCACCGTAGCTGTTGAAGGCGCCAGGTCAGGAATGGCAATAGTCCTCTTGAAACTGAAACTTGTGAGAAGATGCATGCGGCGTGGTCAAAATGTGCCAGAGCTGGGTGGAAATGTAGGCAAATATTGTTTGAAATTTAGGAAACTTTGAAATGCTTTGTTGCTTTCAAATTTCTAAAAAATAATCAAGTACTGGAAAAGGGGCGTTGATAAGATTTTTGATCGCAGATCTCCACTAAACAAACGAATACTTCTGGAAAAAGTTGTGAAACGTGATGTGATGTTTGAAAGAAATTTCTTTGCGCTCACAAATAATATTGCACCTCTACCGCTATACGTCCTGCAGTTGCTTTTTCCTTGTATCAAAATTCTGTGGAAAAATTTAAAGCGACGTTCGCTTTGTATGGATTTCTGCCCCGATTTCTATCTTGCCCGGGAAACAGTTCTTAGGCATGAAATTTTGCTAAGCAGGGTAACAGTGCGTTTAAAGCACAACACTATAAGCATTATCACAAAAATCCCACCGCAAGGCTCAGCCTATTTTTAGTATACAATTGGCACTCTCCTCCTTTTTCAACTGGTCCCCGCCAACTGCTACGGCATCCTTGCATGTCACTTCTGATGTGACCCATGGGACCTCTAATGCAACCCTTAGTTATGTATACACACTGGTTGGCACGGAATATAGGTATAAGGCAAAGTTTTTAGTTTTTAGGAAGTGTGGTTTAGTAGAAAAATCGCGTGCAAACATGAAAACTGCCTGTGGTTTGTTCACTGCCAGTTCATGCGCGCCTTGTCTGAGTTTAATTGCGCCAAGTTTCCAGAGTTTTATGCTGCGACACTTCTACATGTTAACTGCCCTAGTTCGTGCCTTGCACGTGTGCGTGTTCCGCACGAAAAAAACGGAATCGTTGGCGGATCGCTGAAGTCTGCTTTTCACGGTTTTTCCCTTTTGACCCCGATAACTTCGGATCCGCTGAAAGACCTGAGCGTCATGATGCTGTCATATGCGACCTTTGCTTACGTCACATTCGCGTCGATACACTCCATGTTCGTAGAAACAGAGTCAGTGTGAGCGACTGTCTCCTTCATCACTTGCAAAGAAACAAAAAAGTCAACTTTTTCAATTATGAGCTGTTATAGACACTGCAGGAAAATTGCTCCGTCGTGTGCAACTCCTTGTAGCAAAAATGCTGGAACAGGTATGCAAGCATGCCGATTCTCATTTTGCCGTGAGCGTGGAACGGTTATTATTAAACAAACCGTTGCCTGGCAACACCAGCTCACGAGAAAGGCCCTCCGCTTGCATTATTCATCGCGTGTCTTATTTCGCAGCGTTGTTCGAACGAAGCGGAATCCCGAACGCTGGCTCAATGCAACCACTTAATTGAAATAATTGAACGCAAGCGCGAAGAACTGCTGCAAAAAGTCGCCAGAGAAAAAGAGCTGAAAAACAAGGTTCGTGCTTTCTTCGAGGCGTTTGCGACTATGAACTGAAACCTTAATGTTATTTGTCGGCACAAAGCGAAGCTTCACCGCGGGTCCCACCAGTGTCGCGACACGCATCGATGACTAAACCAATCGTTCTCTTGTTCGCTCATGTGTGAAAATGTTGGTTGGCCCGAAATGAGATAAGACGTGCATATTTTTATCCAAACATTTTCTTGGCAAGAAGCACTTCAGAATTTTTTCAAAACTGCTAGTTCAACTGATGGCAGAGCTATTTATGATCTGCTTAATTTTTCTGTGTTTAGTTTTCGGTTCGTTTTTCACGCTGAACGTTCCCTGCCAGGCCTCAAAGCTTTTTTGCATGTCTTGTTCAAGTGCATCACGTTCTCCACATAATGGCCGCCTTGTGCAAACCGGGCTTAACATCATTTTCAGGAAAACCATCGCCCATTTAAAATGAAACGGACGTAAACTGCGCCTGACTTGTGGGTTAAACTGTAAATTGCAGTCTTTCCAGCTGCGCTTATTTATACAGTTTCACTTTTCCGAGATTGAGTTTTTGAAAAATGAGAAGATCACGAGCAGTGGGCGTTCGTGGCCGACCTCTTTTGATGTGCTGTTTCTGAAGTCAGAAGTGGTTCTGAATGCTGTTTGCTGTTTCAAAATCAGTGCCTTTCTCCATCAATATTTACGCGTTTGTCTTTGTCACTGCACAGCGCGTCCACCTACTAATTGACAAATGATAAACGATAGAAATCAATTCCCCGCAAATTTACCAAACAGACTCGTGGAACAGTCCACACTAAGCCATTGTCAACTGGAGACAGCCATGCGTTTCTTGCTTCAGCGTTCAGTTTGAACCCAGAAACACTCCGGGAATCCAAACAATTTTCTTTCGCCGAGCGACCGCGCAACAAGTAAATAATGTCAGCAGCTAAAAGCGTCGCTGCCTCTTTCTTGCTGGATTTGTACAAGTGTTGGTGTGGCTGCCTTGACATCCATCGACCCGTAACCGAAGGCTTTAAAGGCAGCTTTTAAAAAATACACACCTTCATCATTTGCGGCTGCGAAGGAAGATGAAGCTGAAAGAGAAGCGAGAAACACATTTTTGACAAGTCTTTGTTCATTGCGAAGTGCTGGTCAGAGCTTTATAGCGTAATCTTGGCCGTTACGTCGTTGCTGCTCTATGCGCATGCGCAACGCGACTTCTTGCAAGTGGCTGATTCAAAACACGGGTTATGTGGATGATGCCAGCAGCACCATGAGCAGCATTTTAAACGTGACAAACGACTCGTGAGGAAAGGCGATATCGCCAAGAATGCTTTTGATGTCCCTAAACTTCCATTACTAAATCCTACCTTTTCTCGAAACAACCGGTTATCTAGCTAGAGTCTGCGTTGGCGTTCAGAGAGCACTGTGGTTCATAAACGGTTGGACTTTTTCCTAGAAGCCTGGGCTTGGAAATGGCAACATTATTGTCGAGCGTCGCATTTGTCACGTCACTACCAGCGTCTCATTTGTCACGTTACTGCCAGCGTCGCATTTGTCACTGGCAGTAATATTGCTCTTTCCGAACATGGCGTGTTGTACAGAACTGTTCCCGGACGAATACTCCAATTAAGCGATTCGGTGCGAACAGTGACTCCCGCAGTCGGTCGTCTTTCTTTTGACCGAAACTGCAAACAAGCGGAGGGTGATTTTTCGCCGCGGAAAGAAGCGTGACGTATGCGCGGAGCGCAATGCGACAACAACGGTCGTGTCATCTTTCTTTTCATTGCAAGAAGTCCGCGGCCGCGCGCTTCGAGCCAATTGTTAGATGCGCAGTCGACCTCGTTCATCAACCACATCAACCGTTGACATTAAACCGATTGTGGACGGCGTGTTGGAGCTAGTTGCGTCAAACCGGCGTATATTTTCCGAGATACAGTTGGTTGCAGGGGAGAGGCAAGCGATTTGTGGCTCATGGCGCCAAGACGTGCATTATTTCCACTTTAACACATGTCCTTTGGTGTTTTTGAGCGAAACCGGACCTTGCCTACAGTTCGCAGCCGAGCATGTCATTTTTATACAAACTGCAATGTAGCAGACACTGCACAAACTCGACTTTTTTGATCCCCAAGCACAACTCTTCAGCAAAGTAATAGCAGTCAAATTTACCGCTTCTCTCGTTTCATTTCTTCATTGATCGTCGTCCAAGACTTTAAAAAAACTCACTTGTAATTGTGAAGAAGCCCCGGTCTGCCTCGTGTCTCCCAATCGACGCAGTGTCGAATTGTCGATGCCAGTCGAACGCGTTGGAGTGCAGCAACAACAGCTTGAGATATTGATTTGTCCATTACAAAATTTCGCACGCTCACACTTATAATAAATGTACAGGCTCCGTCTCGCTCGGTCGGCTCCACGTTCATCAAAACGTGTTTTACGACGTGACAAAGGTAACTGTAAAATCTAACAGAAATGATTGTGATCTTCGGACCGAAATGCATCCCTACGCCCTCCACTTTTACACGCGAAAAATAGTGTCTAAGAAACAAACCGAATGTGATTAGGTGTACGACAGGGATAACGTGCGCCATCTAAAGACAGATTTGAAAATGTAGTCGCACTAAATTTGCAATCACCCTTTTAAGCACTTACCAAACTACTGGTTTCTGCGTTTATTTTGCTCACTGTTTTCTGCCTTCCATTACACACAAATCTTGTTCAGTGATTCTTCTTCGTTGAAAACTGAAGGCATGTCTAAACTAGAGTGATTGCCGATAAAATGCGTGATTGTATAGGATGTTTTCCCACTGCAATAACCATGACGCCAAGTGTACAATAATTAGCTAGGGCCAATTTAAGATCTCAATCAATGGCGGGCGAAACACTACGTTTGTAATGACCTGAAAGAATATTGAGTCAGAGATGAAATTGGAGTAAAGACCTTGATATAAAAGATGGTAATTTGCTGCCAAGCGCGCTTCACTTACAGCGCACTGTACCTAAACCTTGCGATGTTTGATTTTGCCCAACCCTCAATTACCTAACACTGTCGCCATTCGCTAGGTGGATATGAATGCGCCCCGCTCTCAAAAATCTGCCTGGGTTTGCTTTTGAATTGCCGCTGACAGACTGCTGAGCTCGCCAATGAAATTGTCACCTTCTGACTCGAATTCTGACGCGTAGTCAGCGACGCGAAACGTTGCAGTGATATGTTGGACGGTCGGGGCATTCCGGGCACAGATAGTACACAACAATTTTCCATCATCTTGCCAAATCATATTTTGTCTCGGAGGCACTTGTCAGAGGCTTGAAATGACGCCATTTTGCAGATAAAGCCAAAGTGCTTTTCTGGATAAGGTCATCCAGTTCGTGGGTGTTAAAGTTGAACATGTTTGGGTCATAAGGCCACTGATAAACGCTGCTTAACCAAAGTTAATAAACCTGGTTGTAATATACACTTTGTGGAAACAACAGTCTCGTATCAGTTCGCCATTTAGTTCTTCGACTGGTGTCACTAGTTAACGTTTTTCTCCGTCATCCTCCATGATATGCGTTGAAATTGCGCGTGCCGTTTAGTTTGTTACTTACGTTACAGAGAAGAATCTCAATAAATGTATGAAAAACGTCCTTGCACCTTCTTCGTTGTGGTCCCTCACAAACCTGGGATGTGGTTTGCGGAACATACATTGCATGTCTTCATACCTCGACTTGGAGGGCAAAGAAAAACTTTGTTCTTCACCGCCATTTTTTACTGTAGATGGTCTCGTATCCTTTTCCCATGCACCGAAAATCAGAAATTTGTTATTCGCTAAAGTGTAGTTCTAACTTAATGTCCAGTGGTAGCTGGTACCAGTAGATATTCCCGATGATATCGAACATTATGGGATATATCTTTGCAGAGCCGCTGTTGTAGTTGAAAACTGCGGGGTCTGAAAATCCGTTACAATGTATTTAAATACGAAGAACGACATGCCCCAAATTGAGCGTTTGTGAAACTTTCAATGAGAAAAATTCAGTGTTCTTCCGGATTCCGGCCATTTATATTTGCGTATGTGCTATACGTATGTAATCTTTGCCAAACGCATTAAACAGAAAAACATGTTGATAAATTTTTTCACATAAACCCGATTAAATCTAAAGACGCATTTACATGTTTTTCCCAAAAGATGTTCGTTAATCATCTCATTACTTTAGGTTTGATCGAAATTTCTCCATGTTTTTCCAATTTTTCTGTAGGTTCAAAAAGATGTAGTCCTTGTTGAAGAAACGTATTTAGTGAATTGTTAGAGTTTAATTTTTATCTAAAATGTTTACAGTGCACCCTGCGTCGTATGTCAACACCCATTTAACATGCTCTATTGTATAGAGTGGTTAGAATGCGTTTGGTATGCTCTGGGGAAATCCCATCTAGAGCAAAAAGATTTTGATCAGAAAAAAATAGTGGCGTTGTGAAACAAACACTGATGAAACAAACCTTCATTGCATGGCCTTTCCTCCGCTGCTATGATAACGACCTCCAAGAAAGTCCCACATCCTCATTAAACGAAATTTTTGTCCAAACGAGGTATTCGCGCTTCCAGTTATCTCCGACAGCGTTGACTTTTTCAAGTGCTCGGCGCGTCATCAATCGCTTTCGCGCCGTCAATGCTTTCTCCGCAAACGAAAGCTCTTGGCGGTGACAGATGAATGTGACGTCGATAAGCAGCGGATGCTCGCACGGATCCGACCGCTGCTGTTTCTTCCCATTTTTCTATTTCAGTTTTTGTTTCGCTGCTTTGATTCCCCGCAAAACTTGACTTTGATCTACAGCGTCTTGCGGGAGCTTGCTGAAGCAGCAGCGCATTTTGCCTGCTTCTTGGTCCTCCTACACTTCGACCGAACTAAATGTTTTCAAGCATGGGCGTCGTATTTCCAAGGGGGACAATAGTGGATTTTTACAAGGGTAGATAAAAAGTCTTTTCCAGGGTAAGGCCGAAAGTGGTGAAATTTCATTTTGCCAACTCGAAACTAAGAAAACAACCTTTTTTGCCGGAAATCTAATAGGAAAATGTTAAATTTCAAAATCAAGGGGTGCCAAAACCCCCCCTTCCGACGCCCATGTTCTCAAGCTGGAATATACGTTCGTACGAAAGCGCGTAATTGGTTAATTGTTTTAGTACCGCGGATGTTCGCGGCTTGAACGCCTCGCGCCACCAGCGCGGGGGTTGTGTTTACTCGCTTCTCGCTGCTTGACCACGTAACAAGTTGATTTAGCGGCAGGTCGCGACACCCCGTCGCGCGAGCGCTCGACGCTTTTACAGCGTCAGAAAACATCTCTGCAACAATGCTGCTGCAATCGTTCGCTGCATGGGTCGAAAGCGGATCCGTTTTTGCATGAAACGCACTTTGGCTGATCCTGTTTCCCATTAAACAAACGTTTCGGTGCGAAAGCTCGAGGGACGGAGTCAGATATCGCATGAAAGCGTTCGCCATGCCAGGAAAAGAACCCAAAAGTTAACTGAAGCGAAAGAGCAAATAATTACAAACTCAGTGATAAGACCTTCTCCGGTAGGGAAAATGCAAAATTTTGTTCTCACTGAAAAAGCACACCTTTTCTTGAGAACTGCTCAAAAAAATTTGGTCATCCAAGAACAATATGCGAGGTTATAGGAAGACCTGGACCCAGTGTTCCCTCTAAGGTGCGCAATTGCGCAACTGCGCAGTACCACCAAACAATTTGCGCAGTGCTATCTCAATCTTGCGCACTTCCCATTCTTCATTTAATACGGTATACAAATATCGCATAGCAATTTTAACGCTGGGAAGGCTTCACTTTTGTTCGGTTGCGCGGTTGCATGCGCTTAGCGCGCAACAAAGCAAACATTTGCTCAATGCAGAATTTTCTTGAGGGAACACTGCCTGGATCTGTCTCCCACCTGTGGCAAAATGCTTTGCTGAAATGAAGTTGTTGTTTTTTTTCTGTAAGTCATGCATTTCAATGTCATAAAAGTTTTAACCCCAATGTGTTTTTGCAAGCTGGTGCTCAGTAATTACTGAGGAAAACGGAACGGCGAATTTGTTCGACTTTTATAAAAAATCTAGCAATCACACCCACGTTCACGTGTATTCTGCCACTTGGCAAGATGATGACGTGTGTAGCTGGCAAGGAAAATCATGTCTTCGCTTTTCAAATAAGCGTTACATTGCCGGATATGTTTTAGATGTCCCTTCTTTAGACATGTAGATTATATGATAATTTGCTGCTGCAGCGTTTTTCGCGGCGTTATTGACTTTACTTACTTTGCTGCCTGTATGTCGAACTTATCGTGAGTAGTTTAACTGGGTAAAGATCGTTTAACTTGTGAAATGGTATCGCCGCTAAACTGCAAAACCACGTGGTGTCTTTGAATGAAAGGTAGTCTTTCATGCGGCACGCGAACGCGTTCGCCAAAAGCAGTTCTTTCTTTCAAGATGGTAATACCCGCTCTTTTGTGACGATGAGAGAAAAAACAAACAAAACCTCAAAAATAAATGATTTCGTTGAATTGATCATTTTCTGCGTTTTTGTTTTCGATACGACTTTGCTAATTTTCAAAGCTTTATGCCAATATGCATTTTACTCCGGGGGAAATTTAAAAAAAAGTTTTTTTAACGGTGCCAGACGCGTCATGCACCAATCATCCCGTCTGCTTCGATAATGAAGTGTTGAAAGATGAGAAGTTGTTCCGTCGCTTGTGTATTTGAGGCTCACGTCATTATGCTTCGACGAAGTGCTGTGTGACGTGGCGCAACTACTAGAAGCAGTCGAGTGCTCTCAGATCCGCTCTTCGCAGCTGGAGCTGTGAGTCACGTGACTACTCAAAAGGCAGCCACGGCCAGTATCGTCGAGTCCCTTTCGTCTGTTCCCGAAGCTCTGCACCGATTGTAAAACGCCGTTGCAGTCGTTGATCTGTTTTTCTGCTTGATGAGCCGTACAGCTCTTTCGCAAAATCTCGATTCTCGCGTGAATTTCGCTCTTTCGCAGATTTTTCGGACTTTCAGCCAAAGTAACGCGACGTTTTCCGCCGTTCGCGTAGTTTTTTCGGTCCATTTTTCACACCTATTTCGTAAATAAGGAGTAAAATCTTTACGTGAAACACCCGGACCTCATACTTTTCCTGATTTTGTTACGTAGTGTATTGCTCTTCTCCAAACAGTTTTAAAGACTTGAAGTCAACAGACAAAGCTGCTAACGCCGCTAGAGATACCTAGTGGAAAGACGTACTTGTTCCATTTTATTTTGTGTGGATTATTCAGTGACAGCCACAAACAGTTCCGTAGATCTGTTCTGCTTAGCCTGAGCTGCACGTCTTGTAGAAAAACCTCCGCCGAGAAAAGCTGCTAGTCTTCAGTCATGGACTCACTAATCAAATCAATTACTAGGGGCGGGCGAATCGAAGTTTTAGTATTGCCCTCTCTTGCGTCGATTGAACCAAAATGTTTCATCGGCCAGTAGCTTAGTACTCTGTAATAAATATTGGCTACCGCAGTGCAAAAAATAATATTTTCGTAATTTAGAAAAACCTGTTTGAAAAACGTTATCAAACAACGTTTTTCAGGCTGTCCGAGAACAGCTGCAACAGTGTACCTTGAAGCTGAAGCAGACGACTGGCTTACTCGAGTACTGCATCGAAGTCATGAAAGACGATGACGCGTCTGCGTTTTTGCAGGTACGGTGCTGCCACCTAGTGGCGAAACCTCCCAGACAAATTTCGGATCGCATCAGCCGCGGTGAAACGTAATAATATTTTTTGATTGTATCAACTGCATGAGATCGATTTGCGGGTAGTAGTTCGTGTCAGAGAACGAGCCTGCTGGTCACTGTTTCACAAAATCCGTCTTTGTCTTGAGACTAAATGAATGCGCGCAATAACATGTTTTGAAAACAAGTGGTCGTCGATGACACGTGGTGACACATGACACGTCGATGACACGTGGTGACACAGGGAGAGTTGAAATGCGGAGATAGCTGCTGGACAGAGTATGATGCACGCGATAGAATTTCCGTCAGCCACACAACCAACACGTTTCGTCAGCATTACGTCACTAATTACTGTTATTTCTATGAGATCACTGCACAGGACTGCAGTTAAGTTGTTGCTCAGTTCACCGAAAAAATATATCCTCGAATTCGTTTTGACGCTTCTGACGGAATTTATCTGACGTGCCAAAAAAGCGTATTCGAATGAATTAATGTTTTTTTCCGGCCTTACTCCCCATCCTCTCCTGGCTATCTCAAGCGGAAAAGATGACTGATGAACTTTTGGGACACGCTTGTTTTACCTTCTTTCTGCAGATATCTCAGAGTCTCACTGAGCGCGTGTCCTGCACCGAAAGGCAATGGACGCTGCGTCACCTGCAACCCCGGGTCAAGGCCGAGCACGAGCTCGAGCTGCATACCTCCAATCTCGCCCTAGCCATAGACAAGCTCGACTTTTACCAGTCCAAAGGTGTGAATTCACGCGTTATGGGTATTTTTGCATGAAAATATTGTGTGGCAACTGACGTTAGACCTTTTCATCGAAAATTTCATAAAATGCTGACATACTTTCTGATTTCATGAACACTTAATTCTACGGTTGTGTAATTATGTGTCTTGACATAATATTATAACTTTGAAAGTCATAACGCGAAAATAACTGTTAGAGAATTGCCAGAGTTGGGAAATAGCGTTTTTCCAAAAAATTTTCGGAGCTGCAGAAAGAGTGGATTACTTTTCACACTTACGCATGTATCCAGTTCCAGACAAGCCGCTGGTGCGAATCGAGGAGAACTCTTCCAACAACAACACTGTCACTCTGTCGTGGGTCATGCCCAGCAAGCGATCGGCGGAACGATACGTTTTAGAGATGGACGATGGCAGTAGAGGACCTTTCCGAGTACGTGTCGTGAGCGATTGTTTCCCTGACATAATTTAACCTGTGGGGATAAATATCATACAATTTTCCAAATAATTCCATGCAAAGTTGCTTGCAGTTTTAATGTTTGTTCCATTGTTTTACATTTTTTCGATAAAACCACAATGTTCTTGTCACCAAGCAACTGCTTTCACAAACCTGGCTGTTTTTCACTCATTTTGCTGCAGGAATACAATGTGATTGTACGCGTTTGCAACAAAACTTCAAACGCTGGGGGTTTCTAGCTGGAGAGAATTGCACTGGCTGTTGTATAGCAACAACAGTATTTAAAAAATCTTCCCAAAAAGTGGTAAACAGAGTTTCTTGAAATTGGTCTCAAAACCATAACTTGAGTGTAATTTATTGTAGGGTTGGGTGCCATGCATAGATTGTAATTTAAAGTTATAGTTTTCCGGCCGGTAATGACTAAAACCCTAAGCATTTCTGCTTTTCCCTTTCAGGAGGTCTACGTCGGCTGCGAGAGCGTGTGCACTGTGGACGGGCTGCATTTCAACAGCGTCTACAAAGCTCGCGTGAAAGCGATAAACCGCGCCGGTGCGGGCGCGCACAGCGACGTTTTGCACATTCAAACGTCGGAAGGTGAGCTCGAGTTTCACGAGAAAAAAATCGATGGTTTCTGTTCGTCCTGTGCCTGCTTCGATATTGCGATCTCTGCTCAATGCGACTAAATTATGTGTTCGGTCCATCCTTGACTCCAGTGTTGGAAAATAAAAATGACTGTACATGACCACATGAAAGATCCACGAGGTGAGCTGAGAAAATAGACGTTTGTAAAGAGGTGGCCCTTTTAGGCTTTAGGACCATTTTTCCACATAAAACTCGAGTTTTAGCGATAGTTGTTCGGGGTCATTTCCAGTCTAAAAAAGTAGGTTGTGAAAACGCTTTGTCATCGTGAAAACGCTTTGTCACCGATCCACTTGTCTACATCCAGTAACAGCTGTTTCTTCAGAGACTTGGTATGATGACAAATGGCAGTGTCATCAGTTTTTGTCCTTCGCAGTGGCGAGCTTCGAGCTGGATCCCAGTCAAGCTCATCCCAACATCAAGCTGTCGAACAACAATTCCACCGTGACTTCGGAGGGATATGAAAACAGGATTGTGTTGGGCAAAGTCGGATTCTCACGGGTGAGTCGACCATCTGGCGCAATGTTTTAGCAGCTCCGAGAAGATTTGAGTTTGTCAACATTCAAACGATGGTCTCAAATACTGATTCGGCGTTTGCAGATATGATCTGACATGGCGATCACTTTGCCACTTACTTGCAGTTCCCAGAACCATGCGCTGCAGCTTAAATCAGAGGTGCACAATCGTTTTGAAAGACGGCCAAATTTGACTATGTGAATGCGCCCCTGGTCAACAGTCCCATCAGTCGCTGTTGCAGGTCAGCTTTTAGGACGGCTTTAGTGCACATATTAATATTCTCTCTCGAAACATAACGGGAAACGATTTTAATACCGAGAAGCCACCGTCACTCTCACACAAACCGCGTGAAATGTTCTCGCGGGTCGCACTTTGGACTCCCTGGCTTAAATGCTTCCAAATATTGACAAACTATTTTTGAAAGTGGACCAAGGAAGCACAAGTAAGTGCTGTAATAAACTCGTGGCATTTAACTTTGCCTTTTGACTGGAAAAGCAAAGTTTTTTTGTGCGTTTGAGATTTTGCTTCCGACTTCATTTCGAGTAAAATGCTGCATATCGTCGTCTGATATTTCTAATTGGTTGAAGACAGTAAGCGGTGGTGAGTAGCCTGCATTGGCGTCGGAAAGATTTTCTAGGGGGGAAAGTAGATTTTTTCAAGGGGGAACAGCAGTGGTTAACTTTAATTTTACCAACTCGAACATACAATAGGAAAATCTCAAATTTCAAAATCCAGGGGAACAAGGCCTCTTTTACCCCCCTCTTTCGACGCCCATGATGGCCTGTAACTTCATGTTCGACGACGATCTTAAACTAAGTTATGTTTGTGTTCCCTGTTTTATATTGGTATGGTCGGCGCTATATCAGCAGAACACGCTGTTTCGGCTTCGACTGGATATTCTTGTTTTCGTGGGTGCCGTTTCGCAACGAATTCCTCGTGCCGGAAAGCTGCTTCTGCCCGCTTCCTGAAAGACCAGAAGTTAAAACAGCTTTGCTGGCTTTTTTCAGGGCATACACTACTGGGAGTTTTCAGTCGATCGCTTCGACATCAGACACGACTGTTCGTTCGGTGTTGCGCGTTGCGAAGTGGACAAAGCTCAGATGCTGGGCAAAGACAGCAACGGTTGGTCGATGTACGCGGACGAGGCCAGAAACTGGCTATTCCACAACAATCAGCATGTCAGGAGGTGACTGTCGACATTCAAAAAACAACCTTTTCCCTTCTGATAAGATCGCTGCTTTCATTCAATACAAAGTTACGGCGGCTCGCCGCAAAAAAACTCAAACCGACGGATAACGATGGATGTTTCTGTTTAATTCTTGACGAAATGAGTGTATCTGAAAGAATGGCGTTAGTGCAATAGTAACCAACACATCGTCTAAAAACGTCTGTGCAATCATAGTCCAAGTCTTTTGCAGTGGTGTAAGGGTACTGCTAATCTCACGCTAACGGCGTTGGCCCGGGTGAGAACTGTGGGCTAAAATGCATGTTCGGGCCTGAAATTGTATTTTCACTCTTTCAGAACTGAGACGGGCATCAAAGTTGGATCAAGAATCGGCGTTTTGCTGGACATCGCTCGCTGCGTTGTGACGTTTTTCATCGACGGCAAAGTCCAGGCAGGACCCCTGCCGCTCGCCCCAGTCAACCCCTCCTCACCAATCGTGTATTTTCCAGCGCTAAGCCTCAATCAAAGTGTGCAGGTACCAAGCCATTGTGTTATATCAGGGATTTCTAACCTTTCTCTGACCGTGTACCCCTTCAGAATTTCGACAGATGAGCAGATACCCCTAAATTTTTTATGACAAAAAGGCTGAGTAAAATAACGAGAATCTACTGAATATTTAATAGAGATTTTAGATTTTTATAACTACAAAGTTAGATTCCGTTTTTATGAATCAAAGTTAATATATTAACAACAAGCGTATAACGATTTTGTAAAATCATATTCATTGATATTTGTATAAAGTTTGTAAATAAATAATATATAAATATATTTTTCACTTCTGTGGCTGACCTTCAATGTACGTCAAGGGGTACATGTACCTCTTATGCAAATAAAACATTGAAAATATAAAAAAAGAAAACTGTACTGAGCGTCGCTGTAATGCAGAAGAAAATTTAGGAGAAAAATGTCCAAATTAAACGTTTCCGTGTTGTCGAACTTCAACTTTTCTAATGGCGACGATACCTCAGCGGTAGTGAAGCGTCCGCTTTCCATTTGAAAAGTTGGGTCATTTAATCAACGGCCGTTGAGTGAATGGCAGCACTCCTTGGGCAGCGCCAACAGCCCCAGCAAGAAGCACATTTCAGGTTTCGCTTTGCCGCCAATCGCCCTTGCTTAGAACTACGCGATTTCTTTCATCAGGTCACACTCCACACTGGCCTCCCTTCCCCCATCTTCTCCCACGTGACCCAGCCTTACCGGAGGAGAGTGCAGAGTCTCCCGGATCAGCAGAAAATTGAGCAGCCGCGCCGAGCGCAAACTCCGACACCAAAGATCAAGAGCCAGCTGTCGTTGGATGGCGTCGGCATGCAAGGGAGAGGTCCTCCTCCGACTCCGCCCCTGCGGCGAGGCGGATCTTCCGGAAACATGAGCGCCAAAAGCGACAGCGGATCATCGTCGTCGACATCGGACTCCGCTCGCGTGAGGAGCTTCAAATCCTTTTTTAGGAAAAGGTGAAAGCGACGCGTTTGAGATCAGTCGAGCTACTACTTCAAGGGTTGAATGCCGCAGTGGAAGAGATGCTGGATGGCGGAAAGCCACCGTGTGGTGAAGTGCAATCTCGTGGATTTTCAAACGGAGGATTTCTGCGTGAAATCATGGTGCATGACTGTCTCGTTTATGGGCTGTCGACGGGTCATGTGATTAAGAGAAACTCGGACAAATCGTGTCTGTTCACGAGTGAGACTCGTGGTCGTTGTGATTATCCTTTGCTCGTTTCTTGCCAATAGTACTTCGGCAGCAACCGTAATGCAAGAAGGTTACCTGATTGGCGTATGTTACAAGTTTTCGTGTGCTGTAATGAACAGCTTACAATCATCTACATCGTTTGAACTCTGATATTACTCCTCGTGGAGCAAGCACGATCGAGTCATTCGTCTAATGGGGTTGGATCCAGCCACCAAGTTTAGGGGGCGATATCAGTAATATTTGATAGCCAAGTCTCATTACGGGTTCGCTACTGTAACAGAGAAGAAGTATACTTCACAACACTGCTGTGACAAAACAACAGACGACGACGAAATGGCCAAATGTCGCGAATGTTTTTTCCGAATTGTGCAAAATTATGGCAAATGAAGTTACTTTCGTAGGTTTGGGGGGTTGATCACCCCCGGTGGGTCGCCCCTGCCGTCTTCTATGGTCTAAGTCTAATGGTACAGCATGTTGTTTGTTCTGTTGGCTCGTCCTTCAGTTGCAGTGGTGAATACGCGACCTAAGGAAATGACGTCACAAATCTTCGATTGTTAAATGTTCTGTCAAACGAAGTTCGTAATGGAAAACCAATGCGACTGGTTTTACGATACAGTGATAAATCGTTTTGATGAGATTTTTCGTTTGTTACGGCCTTAATCACTGCACCCAGATACAGATACAGACCATGTTTAAAATAGTGCGAAAGAAGTCTAATAAAACGTTTCACTAAAGAAGATATGTCTTTTTCTGAAAGAAATGGATACGAAATAGGTCCAAATACGTTTTGTGTTTGAGCCCATTTAACTTTCGACATTTTTGGGTCCCAAGATCAACGAGAAAAATAGTGAGATATTTTTCCACATCCTATAATTTGTTTAAGGCAAAGGAGCGTAAGTTAGGTGGCCGTTCACTCATCAAGCAGAAAGTGAACGTTGACAAGCAGAATCTATTTAGCAGGGATGTAGTGCTGACAAAAAAGTGTGGGAACGCACCCAAAAAACTAGCCATTTGAAACAGCTTCAAACTCATTTTGAAGCAAAACATGAAAAACGCCGTTCCCACCCGTTACCGATCCACTACACCCCTGCTATTTAGACTCCGCAGTTTTGTCCAAAAAATTCGAATTCAGCCCACTACGCTGAAACAGTTGATTGAGTTAAATTTACAATGGTCGTCAACACCTGCCTTGCAAAACGAAATCCGCACCTTTCCACAGCGACAGCACACACTTCAACCTGCGTGTGCCTTCAGGTTTTCGTTGAAGGGTCGCACTCATAGGCAGTCGAAACCGTTGTGGTGAGTCAGAATGTTTTAAGAGGGGCAGGGAGAAGTAAGCTCTGAGGTTTCCGGAAAACGAATTGGAAACGTTCATTGCTACTTCGTATCAGAAAGCATGGGCGACGGAAAAGGGGGCCTTGGCCCCTCATGATTTTGAAAATTTCAGCAAAAAAGGTTATTTTCTTAGTTTCGAGAGGGAAAAACCAAGTTTTGCCACTTCTGACCCCTAGAAAAATTTTGAAAAAATCTCCTAATGGCCCCCCCTGGAAAAAATCCTTCCGATGCCCATGTCAGCAAGTTACTTTGAAATCAAAAAACGTTCACGTAATCACCGACGCCGAAAATGCATTTTTTGCGCTGAAACATTAGGTTTGAAATGGGGGCATTAATTTAAATGGAACGAACAGCAACACCAGCCACCCATGGAGCCATCCTTGCTCTGCACCTTTTATTTCAACTTGACGCAGCCAGCGTAAGATACATGAAAGCTAACATTGGCACGCCTAACACAGCACAAAACAAGCCGTCGCTACGCAGAACATTGCAGTCAATGAACTGGCTTTGCGGACGCAGAGGCAAGTACAGTAGAACTTGTCTAATTCGTTACTTCTTCGTCGGTCCCGGCAGAATTCCAATCTTCTGTGTAGAGTTCTGTTCACCTAATTAACTATCGTCCAATTCGTCACCTCTTTCTATCCCTGAGAAGCGTTTTGTTCGGCTAATACGTCATTTGCAGTTTCGCTTTTGATGTCTAGCCAGCCAGTACGTGTGGCATTCAAACAAACTAAGGATCTTTATCTGAGAATTGTTGCACCTCGCAATTTGTTTATCGAATTTATACACGAGGTGCGAAGTGCAACCCCACTCCCCATTGAGAGAAAGCATTAAGTCTTTAAAGTTTATTAAAGATTTAAAAGGTGTTAGATTAAATGGAGGAGTCGAGATAGAGTAGAGGAATTAATTGTTTTATTCAACCATACCGTCCCAAACTTGTATTTTATTGCAAATAAGAGCACTAAGTATACGAGTTACTTTGATAAAGTGTACGAGCTGCTGTGGTAGAGTTTTCACCTGTTTGCAAAATTCGTCACCACCTAAATCGTCACTTTTTTCTAATCCCCTTGAGGTGACGAATTAGGCAAATTCTACTGTGTTACAGGCGTTCTATTCTAGACCAAAGGCGTCTTGCAGTGCGAAAGTATTTAGCAAAGATCTAGCGATACAGCTCGCTGATTAAACCACCCCACGCAGGACTCAGATCTTATTCCAGCCAGGTAGGCATGGGGAGAATGAGAGAAAAACGTCATTCGATAAACTGGTCTCGTTTTTCCGCTCCACCCAACTTGCGCAGTGTTCTCTGCCAGTGCGAAACACGGATACAGGCTTAGCTCCTTTGAAGACCGGTTTCTAGCTTTTTGTCTCAGAAGGTATTGGGCGAACAAGAGGAGAAGATGCAACAGGCGTAGCCCACAATTGTTTTTTGGGCAAGTGTTGAAGTCCCTCACTATAGACACATTTGGGCTGTCAATTTCATCACAGAGTCTTAAAATTTTACTCGGTTCATGTACTCATCATAGTTGGATTCGCAACAACAGGGTATGTATACATTCAAAAAAGTCAAGGAGGTTGAATTTAAACATACCTCCAGACCAATAATACTTTTGTATTGCTTGAATCACAAATGTCTTTGCATTTAGCTCTTTGTTCCACAAAATTGCTGTCCCACCATACGGTCTGCCAGCTGCTATGCCTTTTGCATTATTCACTTCAGCTGTTCCACAGGTGAAGTGGTTATCATTGATGTCAGTCAGGTTTTGTAGAGTTTTCTTGGCTAGCCGAGTTCCATGGAGAAAGATTATGTAATAGCGGAAGGGGAAGGTGGGGCACACTGATACATTATTCACTTTTTTTGCCACTGCTACGCGTATGAAACCCTGTGGAAGCAGTTTTTATGTCTTGACAATTCTCTTGTTCTATAGTCGACTCGAGCGAGAAACCAGCATTGACAAAGTGGGTTGATAAACATGCAGCATGCAGTGGTGTGTTTAAGGGGAGGCGAGCAAGGCACTTGCCTCGGGTCCCCCCTTTTTGGGGGCCCCCCTTGAGGTATTACCCGCATAAATTTTCCTTATTTTTGGTGAAAGACGTATTATTCACTCACGTAATGTTCTACAAAGCAAATTATAAGCAAGTATTTTGCTTTCAAAGGCCCCCCCTACAGAAATTGAAATATGCAGGTACTTTGCTTTCAAAGGGACCCCAACAGCAACTGAAATATGTATGTACTCTGCTGTTAAACTTCATCGAAGGGGCCCCTAAAAGAAACTGTAGTGTGTAAGTACTGTACTTTCAAAGGGGCCCCCAACAGCAAGTGTAATGTGTAAGTACCTTGCTTCCAAAGGGGCCCCCAACAACAACTGTAATGTGTAAGTACCTTGCTTTCACAGGGGCTTCCAATAGCAATTGTAATGTGTAAATACATTGATTTCAAATGGCCCCCAACAGTAACTATGATGTAAAAATCCTTACTTTCAAAGAGGCCCCCAACAGCAATTTTAATGTGTAAGTACTATGCTTTCAAAGGGGCACCAAACGGCAATTGTAATGTGTAAGTAGGCCTACTATCCTTTCATAGGGGCCCCAAACAGCAATTGTAATGTGCAAGTACTGTGCTTTCAAAGGGGCCCCCAGCAGTAACTGTGACATAAAATTCCCTGCTTTAAAAGAGGCTGCCAACAGGAACTTTAATGTGTAAGTACTATCCTTTCAAAGCGACCCCACCACCATCTCCAATGTGCAAATCAAGAAAAGCTTCAAACCAACTTCTATAGGCCTACCTAAAAAATTATGGGTTAAAATTTCTTCCAAAAAGTTCTGAAAAGACCCTATCAAATAAGAGCAAATATTTATACCAAAAGATAACGTTTTATACAATATGAAATTTTTTTATACCAAATGATGTTTTCAGAGATTGGAGTGTTTAATTTTTTGAACATGCCACAGTTTAACAGGAAATATCCAAGTGGAGCAGAAAAAAAACAAGGAAAAAGTAAAAAAGCATAAAGGTTGATGAAAAATGTAAAGGTCTCCTGGACAGATTTGTTGTTGTAGCAAGTGGTACTGGTGAGCCTACAGAGGAGAGTGCAGGTCAAGCACCCAAGTTGTTAACAGTAGCTATGTCTGTCTAGTGCATAATCAGATGTGCCATACACAAAACGCAAGTTTTGTAAAAATGAGGTTGATAAATACATGCTTTAGAGCATTCATATCCTTATCAAGGGATTTTTTTTATGTCTCTGAAATGAAAAGGTTAGACAAATTTCTCATTTCTTGTGATGTTGTACCTTAGTAAACATTTGCATCAGAAAATAAGACAACATGCAATTGTTATAGCAGTGACCATGCTACATCTTTTAATTCATAGAATATTATCTTTTTAGTTTACAAAGTAATTTTGTATTATTGCTGTTGTGCAGCAAAGACTGCTAATAAGCAAGGCTGCATTCATGCTTCTTATCAAGCAGCAGAAATGGCATTTTTTGAGTATTATGAGTAATCATTTTTTCTACAGATATTTCAGATATTTTAGGTGGTTTGAATTTAGCTCATGCTTGAAGTCACACGTTATTTGAAGCTTGACTAGTAAGTGCTTGATTTGAGTTAGACTTGCTAGGTGATGTTAA
>Ga0210059_1003071_pt1 | contig 26555 bp, 17 predicted proteins | sample Ectturendosymbi2_FD_188042 | JGI IMG/M metagenome (GOLD analysis project Ga0210059, IMG submission 188042) | Ecteinascidia turbinata endosymbiont from Florida, USA - Sample 2 (SPAdes) (version 2) | ecosystem: Host-associated > Tunicates > Ascidians > Unclassified | place: Key West, Florida... | reverse complement strand
CAATCCGAGTCTTTTGATACTTTGGATGACCTGCTGGGGTTTCGGGTTCAAAAGTTGTGATGTAAGTTAGTAAAAATATTTGACTAATTAGCTAATTAGTTAATTAATTAATTTGTCTATTTTAGATCGTAACTTTTGAACCAGAAACGCTAGAAAGTTGATCAAAGGCTCAAAAGACTCAGACTCGAGTCTAGTTTCCAATGAAAACTTCAGCGAAACACTTTGGCCTAGTGGTTTGGGCCCTAGGCCAGGCAACATGAGCCAAAATGACCCTAAAACTACTTTACTTATGACGTCACTCACAAAAAACCCGCACCCCCCAGGCAAAAATTTTTTTTTCGAGTGCAATCTACTACACTGGCCGATCCGTTTGAGCCATTGAACAGCTCTCTAGCGCAATCGGCGGAGGAACTAGGGCATTGGTAAAGCAACCGAAAACTGCTGGTTTTTTTTGCGAAAATCGCCAAAACCACCCAGACGCCAAGGTGTTATATTTATTGGCCCAAAAGTATGGTCTTCAATACCAGACGATATTAAACTTTCAACCACCTTTACCTTTTAATGGAAACTTAAGAAACACCTCCTACATGAAAAAAATTCCCAACTATGAACTTTAGTAACATTTCATTTGTCCAACAAACTACTGTGAATTCTATTATTCTGTAACTCTGTTTTATTTTTTGTGTGTATTTACTTTTTCGTATTTTCTGCGTACACATTCTATGCTTTTCGGCTGAAATACACTTTTTGTTTTTTTCTGTTTTGCTTTGTTTTCTTTTGTACCACATTAATAAGTTTTTGTAACTTTTTTACTTTTTATATTACTATTTTTTAATTTCTTTGTATTACTAAAAATACTCTAACCACAACAATTTCCTTCACTTAAATTCGATCCACTCATCTATGTACATAGGCATGCGCTTTCACCTGTACATTTTCTTCACCATGTTGTGCATTCATTTGTTTTCTGTTTTCTTTTCATTATGCTTATTTGATCTCCAACTGTTGTTTCTCAACACTTGTCAAAAAGTGATAACGGTGTTGGTTGACCAGATGACCCCCACGGTCTTTCGCCAATCCTATATGACACAGCGCCCGTCATTATTTACACCGATCAGCTATTATGCCATTGGGTTTTCATTTGCTCTAGTTTTCGCTAATGGTTGGTTTACTGCATGCGATGGCTTTTATGGTGCTTCTGCTTATTGGCTGAGTCATATGAAACAATAAACCATTACCATTACTTTCTGTATAATTTTTTATTTCAGATACTGAAGCAATTGTATTGGTCAAAGATAACTTGATATATTTGTTTGCTTAACTTAAGAAACATTGTCGTTGAAAAAGTTTGTGCTCAAGTTAAAATGCACTAATGGTGCAACAAAAAAACACTAGATGCGACACATGTTGATGTTACATACACATTGTTCTTCATACTTTTAGATGAAGCTTATAGATAAAGAAGGTTGTCATGATTCATGGTTTCCAATAAACCCTTGTCTTGATGTGGAAGCTTGTGCTGTGGCATATGAAGAAACTATGAAGAAGTATTTTCATAATGAATGGCCAGAATTTGATCTTTTATTGCTAGGTATGGGTCCAGATGGTCACACCTGTTCCCTTTTTCCTGGGCATCAACTGCTACAGGTCGTATGTTGTTTTATGACACTTTAGACAAAAAATATTTGGTCTAGTTTTGCTATCTGCTGGTAAACAATATTCATAGTTACATTGCCGCTACTTTTTAAACCACTTACGTGATGTTTTTATGGTTTATGGTGCTTTGTTCAAATGCTTTTCTTGCAGCTTATGTTTATCTGGTTTTCATTATAAAAGCATAAAACATGTGGTGTTCATTATAAAACTGTGCAATCGTGACTGTGCAATCTTAGGCAACATGCCTCTTTACAAATAGAACCCAAAGAAATTGGGCTTTGAACGAGGGAGGTAGTTTCTTCAGGTTTTATAAAGGCAGTCTGCTTAGGTGTAGCCAGAAAAGTCTCAGGTTGTCTAATGTTTGTCACTAACAGGACATCTACATAGTGGATTTCCCTGCAACATTTACAATGCCGCAATCTACACAACAAACCACAGATAAACAAAAATACTATGAAAGATTTTGTCAGCTGTTGGGTAGGTGTCTTGTTTAGAAACTGTTCCAATTTTTGACATGTGCCTCAACGTTTTTGAAGTAGCCGCTGTGCTATTTTACAATTCATTAAATGTTGGAAGTAAAACCTTAATCAAATGATGATTCATGTTACAGGTAGACATGATTGTAAACAACACCCATGCTTACTAAGAGTTGTCTACTGGCTGTGACCTAGCCTAAAACAAGAATTAAATAGGAACTTGTTGTAGATTCCATGTCACCCAATTTTTTAGTTTGTTTTAAATGCTTACCACTATTTTTTGGTATTCATGAAATAAAGTTACATAAACGTTTTACAACCCTTTAGTTTAATGTGTACATGCTAAATCATCAGTTCCTGTCAATAAGAAATGTTTTATTAAACTATCCAGTAAGTGAATAAAGATGGTATTATAACATCATATCATCGCCTGTAGAATCCATATCAGACTGTTTACAGACTTGGTCTCAAAGCTTATGGAGCTAATGAAGTGGGTTTTGTTAAAAAAAGAACTCTAACATCAGTTTACAACAGCTTTTCAAAACTTCATGCGAACTTAGATAAATCTTTCATTCACTGATTACTGTTTTCCAGCATGCCTACTTCTTTAATTCATTTGCAGTAAATTATGGCAGGGCTTGCTATCACATTTATGTCTACGATTTTCTTACATTTTCGAAACCTTGTTAATAAAATATGTTTTTTCATTCACTTGTCTTTTTTGAAGGAATAGGCAAGTACCAAATGTTTGTAAGTTAAAACAAGTTTACAACAATCAAAACTTAGTTTTGCTGCAAGCTTTCGAGGAATCGGTGCTTTCATGACTATGCGATGATTCAGACTTGCATAGATCTCTTTTCAAGTAACTAGTCTTCACAAGAACAATGCAGTCGTATCAATCAGCAAATTTTATTAATAGGAAATCGATTTCACGTAACACTACACATCCTCATTCCTGAGATCGTATTAAAATATATTTTATTTGATATTTTTAAAAAAATTTAAAGATTTGAGTGAATACCCAAGAAAACTTGCTCCCTCTCCTTGCTTCACCTACAAATCTTGTTTGTGCACCGCAGTCACCGCGCAAAATGAAAAGGTGATCTGCGAACTCATTGAAACTTGTTGCTTTAAAGCAGTTTGTAATTTCGACGTTTTTTGCTTGGCACAATTTTGTTATTTGGCTATTTTTACGGGAACACTGAATCATATACGAATAGAAACGTTACTGCAAATATTTTGGTGTTGAACTGTCAGAGACACTACAAATACATCTCAAATAACTATTTTAAGGATGTGATGTGGAAGGTAAATTTCTTCTAGCGAACGTTTTCGTTATGCAGCTATTGCACGAAGCTTTTTAAAACAGCTTAAAAGTACATATACTGAAACGTTATTTAAACAAGCAGATTTTATATACCTTGGAAAGGTATGATTCTTTTTTCTGTCCAATGCAGCACAACTGTTGTGCAGGAGTCCAAGCGATGGATAGCACCAATAAGTGATTCTCCGAAACCACCTCCATGTCGTGTCACCATGACACTGCCAGTTTTGAATCATGCACGAAATGTAGCCTTTGTAGCGGCTGGTGAAAGTAAAGCTGATGCAATTAAGGTATAGATCAATGGTGGGCAAGCTGCGGCTCGCCGACATGTTTTGTGTGGCTCTTCTAGCTGAATAGCAATATCTCAAATTGATAACAAGTTGTTGATGTAGGTCATTTTGTATGAAACTTGCATTCTTTAACGGAATGTATTTGATACTACAAATTGATTTTGCGGCTCGCTGTTTTTCGTTTTCTGCCAATGACTCTTCTGCTGAACAAGTTTGCCCACCCCTGGTATAGATACTTCAGATGGATCTGCGATTCACATCGTATGGTCTCTTTGCTACTGGAAACTATGCAGCCAATGTGGAATTCTTAACTAATCCGAACGTTTCTTTAAATTATGCTTTGTATCTTAAGTCGACAATGTCTGGCCAAAAAATTATTAGCGCCATTCTGGGGTCGGACATACTGACATAATTCTCGCGTGAGGCTTAGCGTTGTGCAAGAACGTGACTGGTTCTGTATGGCATGATATCGCACTACATGTGTTGAAGAATTAAAACAATTTGCGAAATATGTTCTAAAATTAGGCTTCAACTCCAGAACACGCGCAGCATAATATAAAAGTTGAAAGATTTTGTAGTTTTTATTGCTTTTTTAATGTCATGCTTCGTCTAATTCCCATCATATGATGTATGTACTAAACATACAAAGTATGGTAAGTCGTACATTGGGAATTAATGAACATATCACACTGCTTTTGGTAATAAATTTTTAGCTACATTGAGAACAGTGTTGTCACTTCTAGGGATTTTTTCAGAAATTGGAACTTCTGACCATTTTTAGGGATTTTCAGAAGTTTAAAAATGTGTGAAATGAATCGTTTCAGTTTATTTTGCAAATGATGTTTGGTTTATATTTTTTTACCCTTATCATGGCGCTCCGATTTTATGATGCACCACCACATAGCCTGTTTAGGGATTTTTGGTACTGTTCTTGGGATTTTTGGAATTGCATTTGTGAGAGCTCTGATTGAGAGATACGCCAGGAAAATTCAGACACATTTCACCTTCCTATTGCCATTGTTCCGCAGGCCGTTTTTGGAGAAGCCAAAGACAGCTCGTCAATGCTTCCTGCTGCAAGGGTACGGCCGTCATCTGGTTCGCTTTACTGGATCATGGACAAGGCAGCGGCAAGCAAACTTTGACATCGACACTGCAGGCTATAAAGATCGTGTGGCTTTTATACCGTTTGTATTTCATCACGCAGGAAGCCGCAAAACTTGTTTTTCTGCGTTTTTTTCCCTTTCGGTCATCCAGGCTTTGCTGCAAAACTGCATTTCGTGTTTTTTAAATCATGCTGTGCCTACTGCCTATTTTGCTCTCTGAAGTAGTCTTTTGCTGTTACATCCGCGATACGTTTGTTTAACGTGCTGTGCGCCGAAATCCAACTCGCGCTAGATCCATGCAAACACAGGCACACCCCTATCGTTCAAGAGTTTCATTTATAGGATGATGCACTCGCAGCCGTCAGGCGATTATCTGAAGGGACGAAAAGAGCTGTCGACCTTTTTCGAGAACACTGACTGTTAAAAAGGTTGCACATTTTTCGAATAGGCAAAGCTGTGGAAAACTCGACCAAAATTTCGACGGCGTGAAGTATGTTATTGTTTATTGTGTTCTGTTTTCGAAAGATGACGAAGTATTGTCCGGTTGCGAGAAGATCTGTTATTTCATTGCAAAGGCATTAGCATGGATTCTAAAAAAAGTTAACTTCACCCAGTTTGTTTCCTGCTTTGGCCTTGCTCATGACCAATGGCGAATCTAGTGTATGACACGCATGGCTGCTGCCATAGTGCCACTTTGACAGAGACGAAAAAATTGCGTGGCAAACACTAAAATTTGTGACTTACAGCTTCTTCATCTTCTATTTTGCGCCCCATACAAGAATTAACTGCGAAGTTACATCAACACAACGCCCTTATCCAATGCATAAGGGCGTTGTGTAATCCAAGACAACACTACGAGACTCCGTACTTTCATCCACCACCCTCCTTGAATGACCCTTCCGAGAACAGCGTGGGTTCGGTTACCCGCCTCCGCACAGGTGTCGGACGTATCTGCACTTGCTTGCACCAATGGGATATGGGCCCCTCTGCGGCCTGTGAGTGTGGCGCAGAGGAACAAACCGTCGACCATGTTGTCCTCGAATGTCCAATCCATCGACCTCCCCATGGACGGCACGGCCTGACGGTTCTGGATGACTGGACATTTGAAATGCTGCTCAACACCTGCCCCGAGATCTAATGTGGCCAAGCATTGGATTGTAAGAACTGGTTCAAACGACGAAGAAGATCAAGGCATTAAGTCAACAACCATTATGATAAAAATGTGGTATTGTGACACAACATAACGGTCAGACATTGTGACAGTACAAGAATGCTCGCTTGCTATATCTACTGTACAAGACCTCGTCCGTCTCACGAGGCTAAGTAAGTCACTCAGTGTTGCTGCGTTTCAGGTAAGAGGATAGCCTATTAGTCATTATCTGCTTGAGACGAGTTTAAATCCGTGGTTGTGAAAATCAGACTGTTACGCAAATAACTGTTGTTGAGCTCTCACAGATTAACAAATTGCTTAAAACTGCTACAGCCCACTCCGACTTTACAAAACTTCTTCGATGGCCACTAGTGACTGATAACTAGCTAGCTAGACACAATGTCCCAGTCTGGAGACAAAGGGAGAGAACCTCAGTTGAAAAAATCGCATCCTGAAGACAGGCGCGTAGCCAGAAATTTTGATAGGGGGGACAAACAACAACAACGTCTCAACATTTGAATATTTATTACCCCTTATTTTCAAAGCATCATCCATGAAAGGGAAATTTTTGGTGCATTTTTCTGAATAATTGCGTTCAGATTTTATCCGGCAAATAAGTCCATTTTTATAGAATTGACTAGTTTTAAAATTTGGTTTATAATAAAGTCCCAATCTTCTACTTCGATGAAAGCCACCATTTGCTGGCCAAGCTTTCCTGTGAAAGCTCTTGTGAAAATGTCCATGCAATAAGTGCAAAATCTACAGGATGCAAGAAGTCATCGTGCCCCCCCCCCGAATGGTTACGCGTTTTATGTTACACGTTTCTAATATACACCAACACACGTTCAATCGAAGCCGAATAGCAACTTTTCTATAAGACGCCGACTTCCGTTCGAAGCAGACCTACTAAATTTTTGCGCACATATAAGACGTGAATGTTGTTCAAATCTTAGCGACTGATTGACATACTGTGTGTAGTTGTCACCGTAACGGCTAGTGTTCCTCAACGCGTGTAAAAAAATGTTTGGATTTTATGTCGGTAAATGGTATGAAATGTGACTCCAGCATTTTTGTACGCTTCTTGCACGAAGCTTGCATCCATAGCCGGATTAAAAGGTAGGAGGGCCCGGGGCAATTTTTACTGGAGGGCCGTTATGACGTAATTCATGACATCATCGTCAGAGACGGATTTACGCATAGGCCAAATGGGCCATGGCCTAGGGCCCCGCGCATCTCTTTCCCATGACTCGATATTAATTAAAAATTTGCGAAACTGCACGGAGGCAAACTTCACAATTTACCTTGAAACGAGCGGAAATGCAAATATCTACTCTAGACTCTTATGAGCACAGTAACAACACGACAATATTGTGCATCTGGGCATGAGAGAGATGCAGGCCGTCTGTATAAAAGCGGTTACAGAAAAGAATGAAAAAGAAGAACACGGTACTTGATTGATGTTCAATTTTCCACTGACAAAAAGCTCGCAACAACGCATGGTCGCCAGACACTGTGAAAAGCAATATTGTCAGTATTGGATCCTACAGTACGTTTGGTTGTTTTTACAAGATTTCCTGCAAACAGATTCCTTGTTGAATCTCTACATGTTGGTTAAATCAGCTAGAACAGTTTCTTGTGAGCTTTACTTGGAAAAACGTGTCTCCATAGCGCTTCATATGGTTAACTGAGGGTGTTGCGACAATACTTTGCTGCTGTGCAAAACTTGTCTTCATGCTGTTCACCATCGGCCTATGATATGGAGGATTAAAACACTATTTTGCATTGCTCGGAAAATGACAACTTAAAAATTGTATAAGTTCACAAATATTGGCTTCTTTGGCAGGCATAGCCACGATAATTTTCATGATGCACTTTCTGCTGATTTTCAAAACAGGGTATTTCTTTTCACAGAAGTATGCCGTGGCTATCACAAAAACAGCAAATCAAAATGCGGGAGAAAATCTGCCTTCCTCTACTACTGCCATAGCAACTTCAAAACCACTGAGGAGTTTCCCACAAAAAGCCCTCACTGAGCCTCTAGACCAGTGCTCTTCAAGCTTTTTCGTTATGGTGAACCCTTAAAGTTGTTTTGATGAACTCATGCACCCTGTTTACTGACAGGCCCCCCCCCCTGTCCACCTAATTGCGCCCATGTCTGTAAGTACCCTGGCCTAAATAAGCAAGTACCCTAATTCAGTAACTCAGCTACATAATTCAATTGATAGTGACTTATTGTCTGTTGCTTATGAATCACAAATAATCAACCAATTACAATTAGCTTGACATGGTCTGATGCTTACGCACCACACTTTAGAATGTGCAGAATTCAGATTAACTCCTGAAAGTCACTGGTTGGTTAATGGTTCATTTTTGCTAACAAAGTTTTTGTAAAAAGTATGTTTAGTGTGACAAGTTTGTGATGCACCCTTGTGAACCCGTAGTGGTGCACCCCACGCATGTTTTGGTGCACCCTAGGGTGCATCGTGCCCACCGGTTGAAGAGCGCTGCTCTGGACTTCAAAACTCACGCTTCAGAACTTCTGGCGCGTTCTTCTCAGAAAGTCTTGCCAACAACTTTTAAAATTGATCGTTAAAGTTTTCTCCAAAATATTTTGGCTTAAAAGTAAAAATTACCTTGACCTTTCCGTGTTTGTTTGGGCTTTCATTGACGACGATTTTTGCAAACTTGCCGAAACCACAAATTATGACTTTATTTACCTAGCAAGATTTGTCAGCGTCACTTAGAAACAAGAGATGCAAACTTCTGGTATCTCGTCCAAAGCGATCAATCATCGTTTCGACAAAAACCTTGCTTGTCTTGGCTGATTTTGCACGGGGAACGTTCATCATGCACAAAGTACAAACCGGGCAAGTAGACTATGTTGACAGGACCAGTGTTTTTTTAAGGCTTTCAAAAGGGTGTCGTGGTGGAGCTTGAGGGTGTCAACACCATTTTCCCTTCTATGTCTGATACTTTGCACTGATTTTCACAAAAACGCAAGTTTGCGTCCAAATATGCTTAATTATTTGAATACGACATTTACTTTTGGCAAACAAAGTAAAGACAATTTCATAAATAGAAAGTTTCAATGTAGGCCTGCATACTCATTCATTCATTTTTGTGCCCGGTTTTTCTTTGGGGAGAGTCGCGGGGGCAAATACCTCACGGTCAAGAGCAATCTCAGATAGTTCTGCTGGCTCCACACCAAGACGGGCCCAAGCAACAGAGATTTAGTCATGCCACCCGGTCCTTGGACGACCTCTGGTCCGCTTTCACGTGGGTGTAGACTGTAGCCCGAAGGACTTACTTCGTCTATCTCTCCTGGGACATTCTGGACACATGGCCGACCTAACATTCCTGGAATCCCTCGATTCGAAGAAGTGGCTTTACATCCTGGGCTTTACCGATTTCAGACCTGTGCTGTTTGTCACGAAGTGTCACACCGAGAACTCTTCGCAAATATCCCATCCCTGCCGTTTATTCTTTTCACAGTATTCTCTCAATCGTCACCTATGATTCATGACCACAGGTGAGGATCGGAACAAAGACCGATTTAAAAACTGAAAGCATCGCGGTCTTTGAAAGCTCCCGTTTCGCAACCACGGGTCAATAAAATTCGCGCAGAACTGCATTTGCTTTACCAATCCGTGTATCAACCTCTGTTCCGACTTCCGTCACTCGTCAATACCACCGTAAGGTACTTGAATGTCTCCACCTGCTGCAGTATAGTTCCGCTCACTTGCACTGCCTTGGGCGTCTTGAAAGACACAATACATTAAGTGTTTTATTGCTGATTTTCGTTCCTTCTTGGTCGCATGCAGCATAAAACCGATCAAATGCATGCTGGAGACCCTGTTGAGAAGATACATGCATGCACTACTTATTCGTCCGCAAAAAACAAAGCAAACAGTTCATCCTGTAGTTCCCAACAGTGACATCCTCGTCGACGCGTCTGTTACTGCCTATCCAATTCATATAGACCAGGGCTCTCCAAATGTTTTGGTAGAGGATCACATAAGCTATAGCATAACAGTTCGAGAGCCGCACAGCTTGTGTAATGTGATTTTTTCAGGATATGTTACATTCTGCTAAATCAACACATTTTTCGTAAATATATCATTTTTTCCTTATTGGCAAAATGTGTTTTGTGGCCGGGTGAAATGGCTTCGCAGGTCGGATTTGACCCCCTGGCTGTAGTTTGGAGAACCCTGGTATGAACTATGAAGAGGAGAGGTGACAGCACACACCATTGTCGGAGTCCAACGCTGAACGGTTGTGATTAACTCCGTCAACACGGACACAATCTTTTGAGCATGAATACAGTTACTTGACTGCCAGCAAGAGGCATCCGTCAACACCGTACTCCCACAAAACCCTCCAAAGCTTTTCACGGGGAAACCGGTCGTACACTTTCTCGATGTCGACAAAATATGCAAGTCGTTGGCATGCTCCCAGGATTTCTCGAAAATTTGCTGGAGAGTGGGAATTTGTTCTGTAGAGCTACGGCCGCGACGAAAAGCGCACTGGGTATCATCCAGCTTTGGTTAACTTATTTTCCCGTTTTGGCATGCACCCTTCCTGGGAGGCTAAGCAAAGAGATGCCGCGATAGTTGGTTCGTTCACTCCTGTCTCCTTTTTTGTGTATGGGAACGATCAGTTTGCTAATCTTTCGGCACCCTTCCAAAAAGCCATGCCACTTGACACACACGAGTCAGCCAAACCAACCAGCGTTCCCAGTGCCCCTAATTCAAGGCGCGGATTTACCATTAGGCTAAAAAGGCTTAAGCCTAGGGCTCCCGACTTTTGGGGACCCCAAAATTTCGGGAGTAAGGAAAATTTCCAGTATTTTCGTAGTAATCACATTTGTATTTTTGTTTTGGTTCAACGCACGTTTCCTTACTATGTCGCTTGCAAAAGATCTCTACAGAAGAATGAGTGCGAAGGATTGAAATGAATGACAATGAGCATTCTCTTTTTATGACGTTGTCAATTGGTTATTGTTAGGTATAATGTGTGGACCAAGATGCCTGAATCCCAGTGTTGCCATTTTAGTCTTTAAAACCAAATCTGGTTTATGTTGCAATCGCTTGATTTATTTTTTTTGGATTTGTTTTATAGTTTATTTTTTTTAGTTTACTTTTATATTTTTTAGTTTGTTTTTATTTTTTTAAAGATGTTTTACGGCGGGTATCAGCTGTGTTCCCTGCAATGATATATGTCTGGTTTCGGCGTTTTAAAGAAAATCTAAGCAAGCTCTTGGACAGTCTTTTGTTTTTAGCAACAATCTGTTCCAAGATATCGTTGTACCAACAAGAACAAGTACTCTGCAACCGCTGACATGTCATGTACCGTAGATGATTTTTTGAATGCAAGACCTTGTTTAGGTTATGAAACTTAAACTTTGATAAGAAACATGGTCTGTTCGGAGTCAAACGAGGAATCCGTGATAAATCCAAACGATGTCTCAATTTAATCTTAAGCCTATTAGGAAGTACAGGGTACCAACTAGTTCAAATATAATGAAGGAAATGCGATTGATGTTTGTTTCAAATGCCTTATGAAACATTATGGGACCTTTAATTTCGTTTTTGGATAAATTGGGGATAGGAAGTGAAGAAAGTAAACTCATTGAAAAAACTGAATACCTGTGGTAAAATTTGCTAATCGTCCGTTGGCAAAATGTTACTGACACAGTCGAATATTGGACTGAAGTATGCTTGTATGGAGATGCCGTCGGAGAAAAACCCTTACGAAAAACTGGCTGGTTTTGCTCAACGCATATTAAGAAACCAGTACCACACTGTAATGCAGAAATGGAACAAGTATTCGGCCAGATAACCGTTGTGAAATTAAAATTGAACAACAGAATGGGTGCAGAACTGGTAATTATGCATTTTTGAATATCAGGACTGGATTGAAAAGAGACAATATTATGAAGTATGTGTGACGGTTTCGTTTCGATGCCTCCACTGATTAGTCTGATTACGTGCCGCGCAGAATTGCATTGCTTGATTACGTGCCGCGTGGAATTGCATTGCTTTGCTTGGTCGTTCGTATCGCATGTCGATGTCAGATGGTTGCTAGTTTCGTACCAGGCGTTTGTTGTATTGCGCTGCAGATGTTGATGTGTTCTTAGTTGAATAAAGCCTAGTGAAAGGTTTCCTTCGTCGCTAGGTTCTGTTGTGACAGTATGTTCTGACTATGACTGAGATTCCAGAAGTAGTGAGTTTTATTGGGACTAGTTTGGTATACAGTGAAAACAGTATTGCTGAAAGTTGTGTTAATGTAGATAATTGTGACTGTTTTTGTAGAATAAGGTTCCCAGTTGCATACTCTCATCATTATGCTTTGTTTTTTGTGTGTTTAGTTTGTTTCTGCTTCAGTTTGGTTTATTCTGGTCTTTTTTTGAGGCTCATCTAGTTTATTTTAGGGAAACTGAGGTGGCAACACTGCTGAATAAATTTTTCAGAATTCAAATTGCACGGTGCCAGTGAAACGAGGTAGCCTACTTTTGTTCAGCCCAGGTCACTCTCTTGTTGCTTTTTATGGGTAAGATACGGGGAAAGACAAGACTAGCCTGCACTGTAGCCAAGGTTACAGATATTCAGTGGAGGAAAATGTTGACTGTTTGTAACACCGCGTGTGAAGCTGGGTGTTTTTTGACTTCAATTGAATTGTTTTGTAGCAATCTTGGGCCATTCCTTCTACAGCTCAGTCAATACACAGAAAAAAAATTTAACAGATTTTAACTACCGTTGAACTAGACACATATTTGGATGTATTAGTAAGGCCAATTTGTAGCTTGAGCGTATTAGCTTAGTTAGCAAAGTAAGCTTCATGTGTAGGTTTTTTCAAAGTTATCAGCATAGGATAACGGTGAATCTAGAGTAGGCTTAGGCTACTTGCATTAACTTGAGAATGTTGAAGCGTACATGTGAGAGTGCTTCTAGCAAGCGAAAGTATAACACACAAGATGCGACCCCTAAGGGTGACATAACAATGTGCTTTTGATCCAGTAGGTATCATTTATGCATGGGTTCTCATTACTGAATCAAGGACCGTTCTCGCAGAAGCTATGTATGTCTGGTTAAAAGCCCCCAATGATTGCCTGAATCTTATTATTTCTCAACGGTTCACACTATAAAATATACACACCAGTGAAGTAGGTACATAATTTTTGGTTTTATAGCTTTTATTCATCACAATAAATACGTTCAAATATCACAAACTGGTACTCACCAATATTTGATGTATCATAATATTCAAACACTTCTCGACATGTCACAACGCTCGTATAACCCTCATATCTTAATTCAGCATCTTAGTAATTTGCGATAAGCGATCAACAATCTATTCAGATCGGTTCCCCTATTCAAGCAAATTATTTATATATAAATAACAATCACATTAACTGGCTGCTGCTGTAATTAGTCGAAAGTAAATTCAGTCAAAAAGGGCTGACCTGAAGGAAGTAAACCAATTGACTGAACTCGGACTCATACAGTAACTTAGTAAAACAAATAGAATTTAATCATAAACACAGAATTTAAGCCTGAACAATTTGCCTGACAAAACCTCAATAATACAATACAGTATTTGCAAATTGAACTGACAGAGCTTCACTTTTCACAATCTGGTTCTCACAAAAATAAACTTGCAAAACTTCATTCTGATAATCTAAATTTCACAAAATAGTCTGACAGAACTTCGTTCGGACAAGCCATTTTTCTGAGGTTTTAACTGGCATGGATTAACCTCGTACAAGCCGCGGGTTACCACTTTTTATTCCTGATCATTGCCGGAAGTATGCTCAGGTCATAATATCGGGACAATGACTTAACCTTGCCTACTGGACAAAAGCAGAATAAGCCAGTTTCTCTTTCCTGATTATTTCCGGAGAGACTCAGGACAATAACTAACCTTGGCACGGCGCCTCAAGGCAAAAAGAGAAGACTCTTTCTAAGACTGGCTTTCAGTCCAAATGAGACGGTATTTATACCCGTAAATCGTCTTGTGACCTGTGAACGCCACTTTGCTCCAGGTGTTCTAATTGGTCATTGCTTATTAAATCTCCTGGTGATTGGCTGATTTCAAATACTTCCAGCACCTTCAGGTTGTTCATTGGTGCTTGGGGTTTCCCCTGATCATGATTAGTACCATGTGATATCTGCTGCTCATGTGACTTTGCTGACGTTTTAATGATGTTGTCATTAGGGTGGCTTGAGGTAGTCGTCCTAGGATAGCCGTTTCCAGTCAATTCAGCTGACTTAACAATCAGTTTTGATTGGCTGCGATCTTTTTGAATTATTTCTGGCTGTCTCGGGCTTGAGGATATTTCAGCATGTTTGTTTTCTGTTCAGCAATAATTTGTTACAAGCAAACTTGCCTATAACATTCCTTCGGGGTTCACAGAAATTGATTGTCTAATCAATGTTTATTCCTTCAGGGTATGCTCTTGTGAAATGTGTTCAAGAGGATTTTCGGTTTCAGCTTCTTGTTCTTTGTTGCGTTGTTCTCGGAGGATTTCTTCGTCTTCTTTGATTGTATCGTTGCTTATAATTGATCCGTATTCCGAGGAGCAATTTGTACTCATGGAGTAGTCTTGGGTGTAATTAGAGCTGAGGTTCTCAGTGTGTGGAATGTCTCCTGAGTTCCCGTGTCCTTCCTGTTATTAGGGTGTCTCCTTCTTGATCGTGTGTTGGAGGATGTGGTGCTTCTTATTCGTACAGAGTTTAGAACAATAAGTGGAAGTCCGATGAATGCAGTTGGGGTGAACCAAGATGTTCTTAGTGCTTGGGGGACCTAGAGTGAAATATCTTGAGTGAGAGTATGTTTTTTTTCTTATAGTATTTATTGTATTTTTTCCAGAAGTGTGGATGTGTTTGTAAATTTATTGCCATATTTGCTTTCGCATCTTCGCGTTTCCCAGCGAAGAATTATTTTTCAGTAGTGAGGAGTACTATTATTCCTCCCGTAATGATTACAGCAATAGTTTCAATTTTTATTGTTTGTGAGCTTTCTTGCAAGATTTCAAATTCTCTTAGTCTATAGGACTGGTTTCTTGCAATTACTTGGTGCTGTTTGACCCAATTTGTAAAATTTTTTTGACATCCTTTGTAATTTGTTGAATTAGTAAATAATTTTCAATATTGTGTATGATTCCTTTTGTGATTTGATTTTAATAGATTGTATCGTTTCTCAAAAAAAGTATATTTTTTAATCTATTAAGTGCTTGTAAGATTAATTTTCGGGAATTATATTCTTCTATGGAGCGTTGTGTTTGTCGAGCATTTTGGCTCAAAATCACTTTCCTATTTTCGATGGATCTTCTCGTGGTTGTGATTTGTTGTTCAAGAAGTTGCCTATTAAATGAAAACATGAAGTTTTCAAATCTTTGTTGTCTGTTTGCTAATTTGGCTGTTACTCTTGAGAGTGTGGCGATAACAGTTGCAAATTCAAGCTGCTGTGTTTGTAACTCAGTAACTTGGTCTTTCACTTGATTTAACTGTAACGTGAATTGACTTTTCAAGTCTTCAGATTTTTTGTTTAACATATCATTATATGTTTTCATTTGAGCTTGGGTTATGCTACTTGCTAATGCATTTTCTGGGACAGATTAATATGACTACTCGTGAAACTTCTCTCTTTGTCCTAGGTGTTTTGTGATTTTACGTTACAATTCCATATTTAACATGATTATTTGGTGGAAAACATGCATTAGCATAAGCAATCAAAAGTTTGTTGTATTATGTGTCCTGAAGAATTACTGCACGTTTTGCGTGAACCTGTATCGGTCGAAATGAATTTATATTGTTTCATTTAACCCTGAGAAAGTTTTATAGAATCCTGCGATTATATGTGTGATTGTTGAGGAGATATAGCATTTATCCTTCTACCTATCAGGGAATTTTTGAAATAAAAATTTCGGGTGTTATATCGTCTGTGTCTGAGTGTTTTGAATTTGATTATTTCAATGCTGTTGTTTTTATGTAAGATTTCTCCGAACTTTAAAGTGGTTCATTGTAATGCTGGATTCTAGATGATTTGTCATGAAAATGGACATGTGCAATGTCGATCACATTTTTGAATTAAATTGCAATGCCTTCCTTGTGGAAAGTATTGCTGATTATAAGTTTTGTTCTGGAAACCTACTGAACCATATTGTGGAGATTTAGTGACACTATTGAACACTATCGATCTTTAAAACATTGAATGCGTGTGTCATTGGTGTGTGTATTGGAATTTATCTGCTTTCCTGTTGCTGTCTTGGGATGTGAGTAGTATCATATCCCAGCGGTGTAGCATCTGGTCCGGAAAGGGACTGGGAAGTGTAGGATTAGTAATTAACGTTAGGATAAAGGTTATGAATAGAAACATGATGTTCTTATGTTGTTGCCTATCGTAGCGAAAAGGAATTTGCATGTAAAAAATTAAATTTGTGGTTCCACTTCAAGATAGGGAACAGTTTGCAACAACTGAAGAGTAATCGTTTTATTAATCACAAATTTTGAGCGAAGGATTTAACATGTGCTCGTCGTTCTCGAGCTGAATCGACCTTAAGCTTGCCTTATAATATCAAAAGTGCACGTTTTTTGGGAATCATGATTTTTTGCCGAATGTGTTGAGTTTAGCTTCATTCCTTAGTTGATTGCTACGTGATTTTAGTTCAAAGTTTTGGTGTAACTTTTTGACAGAAAAAATCTGAAATGGTTATTGTGACACGTTGTTACACTTGACACCAAGTATATAGACATATGCGTAATAGCCAGTAGAAGTTACAGTGTGACAGGTCTCACCTCCTTGTGGAGTGTGCCAGGTGTGTGTCATCACAAAAAGTGTGGGAATACGCAGTCGCAACTCTCGTTTGGTTGGTTGTCAATTGACATATTAGGTGTCGAAAATGCTTGTTCTTACATAAAATTGTCAGGGTCAGAGTTGACAAATCAACGACAGTTAGTATTGTGACGCTAAGTTCGCTTCATGTTGGACTTGCAACACTGAATTTTGTGTCAAGTTGATTGCAGATGAATGTTTGCATTCAATTATAGTTTTATAAGCCATAGCAAGAAGTTGATGCAGTTTGTCTTTATGCTTTGTATTTTTATTCATTGTCTTTGGTTTTAGGAGTTTGGTACTAATTTATTTGATTCCTGAACTCTGATTTGTTTATGGAATCGTCTTAAAACAAAAATACTATTTTTTGTTTTAGGCAATCAGTATGAGATTTGAAATTCATCAAACTATTATTATCAGGTTAACTGTATGTAATAAGTATTAATTACTGAGTGTAGTGCCTGAATTATTTCAGTAAGAGTTTGAATGCAGTGTAGTAGTGATTTGTAAAGCACCAAGATAGACGCCTCGCAGGAAGACTGCTTGTTGTGTTATAGCCAGGCTGGTTAATTTTATCTTGATACCATCATACAAGACCACTTTATTTTCAACTAGTAAATCACAATATTTTCTTGCTGGCATGAAGTGAAAGTGCACTCCGTTATTCTTAATGACATGAAGACCAGGTATGTGCAAAAATTTTGCATGGTCTTGGACACGAGCCAGCATCGGCGTGACGTGGCCACGTGAGTCGCACCAGAGCGGTTTAGCTACATATCGTCGTGGTGTTTTAATAATGATCTTTTGATCCCCGTAAAGCCATTGTATGTAATTCGGATTAAGAATGCGAAAGACAATGCGTGCTGCGGCGGGTGTCAGCTCATAAGTGAGTATTCGTACATGGGGGTTTCGTCCTGTTAGAGGTCTGGGTCTTTGTTGAGACTCATTCCTCCGTTGTGACCAGCTGACTTGAGCCAAGTCTCAATGGATTTTGTCAAGCTTGCGATCCAAATTTCGTAAGGTGTGCCGTGTATTACGTGATTTGCCTCTGGTTCTGAGTTTTTCTTTCTCGTAGCTCTGGTTGTTTCACATAGAAACGGGGTTTGTTTCACTTAGAAACGGGGTTGACTGGCACATACACTGCTTGAGACAGCTTTATATTCCTTCACCATCTAAGTGAAGTGTACCATGACGCCCAAAAAATACAGAGTTTAAGTTCTAGGAAAAGTCTGCCCTTCACAAGTAGAAATTGTAAGAATCATCCTGACCGACACGTATACTGCTTGAAATGGCTTTATTTTCCTTTCACCATACAAATAAAAGTATCTGTTCAATGAATTTCATATGCAAAATCGCATAACATTTAACGAAAAATAGCATAACTTTGGGTTTAAAAAAATTCTGTTGGTGAAAACTGACCCATTGAAACTCACTAGAAAGGAAGAAATGTAGAAAAAGATTAAATGAAAGTGGATAGAACAAAGTGCCGGCTTGAGGGTCAAGTAGTCAAGTTTTCACTTCGTGTAACTAAAAACATATTTTCTTTCAGTCTGTTATGAACTATTTGAAATATATGCAAATTATATAAATAGTATTTCACGATGGATCCATCAAAATTATCTTAACATTCCGTGCACGGTTACATCGAAATCATAAAGTTTGAGACATCCCAAAGAGAGGTTCCTCCCAGCTGCGCATTACAAGGTTTGGACTTTAGGTGCTTGTCACATGAGCAAAGTGTACAACCACAAGAAAATTCCGTTGTGAATTCTCATCATTTCTGGCAGATGAACACTACTTGGCTTGTACTTTAGGATTTCATATCGCAAGCAATATGTTAACGTCCACAGAAAAAGTAAAAGAAAACGTTTTTGTTCGTAATTTGGCAGACGGGCATTATCTGAAAAAAATTGGTGAGTGATAGTAGCTTTACGTGTTCGTTACATCAGCGGGTTATCATAATCACAAGCGGACAAGAATATCAAAGTTCAAATAAATTTTTAGGACCACTTCTGACAACTGTCATACTTTCTGAAGTTGAACAGTGCCATCTTCAATCTCGTCTTGTTTTTGTTATTTTTTTCGATATCTTGCTCTGAAAAGAGTCTTGCTAAGAGTTTGACCCATTGGTCTGGAATTCTGACAATCTGACGTTATGTTGTTGTAGAAATATTGGAATGGTTTGAGATGAGGAGCACCTATTTTTTGCCTAGTTTTTGTTTTTGCACATTATTGTGTCTGGTATAACTGATGGATGTTCACACGGTGAGTGGCTGGATTTTGGGTTAATTGAATGTTGAAGCGTTGGCCATACACCTCTCGCTGGTTCTGGCTAAAAAGGGCTTTGTTTACTTTGCAGTCGCGTGCTATGTGTCCTGGTTTTCTGTAATTGAAACATATGCGCCTTTCTGCATAATGAAGAGTTGATCGCTGTTGTCAGGCTGTGAGATTTCTGGCTTCCGTCAGAATCGTGAAAATGTGGTTCAACATTTTGATCATTGTGTGGAAAATCTCCACGGTAGTGTACAGTTCTTCACAGGTTGCCCATTGATTTTTATCTTGCTGACAGTGTAACACTTCTGCTTATGGTGATTCCTCAATTTGTTTCAAGTCAATGTTGTTATCCTGTTCACAAACAGGATTTGCCTCTGAAGGTGTGGAATCCTCCATGGATTGTTCAGTGGATTTTCCATTAAGATTCGAAAGTTCAATATCAGATATGTGATTAGCCATGTTATGTTAAAGCTATGTTCTGAAAAATGTGACAAGTCAGAATTGCGTCTGTGTAGGCAATTTTCAAGGGAATATGTGGATGTCTTAAAGCGTGGTAAAGTTAAAGGGTATGAGTCTTTGAGCTGTTACTCATTTAGCAATGGTCCACAATATTGAGCAATTTAGAGTGATAGTAGCTGGTGCATGAAGTCCGTGAAGACAGTTGTCACATAACGAGAAGTTTGATGCGTCGTTCTGTGCTTGGAGTTATAGGCTAGTAGCTTCTGTCAAAATTCCAAAATGTATCTTGTGAGACTAGGACATTTTGTCTCTAGTGAAGTCTTGTAGAAGCGTGTGTGCTGTATTTGAATTAGTGGATATGTAGATTTTCGGTTTCATTTCTCGTCTACATAAAAACAGGTTATGCATCTGGGTTAAGTGTTTCCCCATATGTATTGCTAGGGTATATCCTGCACTCATGTTTAATTTCCTTTAGTTTATTCCCTTCTTGATGAATTGCGGGCAATTTTTTGTTAAATGACCCTTTTTTCTAAATTTATAACAAATGCGATGTTGATATCTTCTTTGCTTTGTGTTAGTCTGGAATGCATGTTTTGGTTTTTGTTGTTGACAATTGACCTGTTCAGTGGTGTTTTCATTGACTTCACCAACTATTGAGTGACTTGATTCATCTTGTGGGTCTTGTAATTGATGAGATATGTTTTGCATCTGTGGGACATTTGAAACATGTTTCATTTTTGTCGCTTAATGTGAACGTATGTGGCTGTGTGTTATTCCATCTTCCTGTTTCAGCGTTGGTTTGACCTTTGTTACTTGTAGAAAATGGTCTGGTATGCTTGGAATCGGTGTCTGTGCGCCTATTACACTTGCTTGTTGTTGGTTGATCAATGGATTTATTTCTGCTGATAATGGAGGAGTGTTGTTGGTTGATCAATGGATTTATTTCTGCTGGTAGTGGAGGAGACGGTTGGGACAGAAATTCATCAACCTTGCTTTTTTCTAGTTGCAATGCTGTTGTAATGTGAGAAAAGGCTGTAATGAATGATAAGATATATCTTAGGATTAATTTCTTAGTTTTGTGTGTCATATATTGCAGGTTGAAGAGATTGTTTTGATCTGTGAAGCGATCGTTATGTTTTCTGCAATTGTGTAATGGTTAATGGGATTTTTTTGCAAAAAAATGTTTTAAGATGTGAGATTTGAAATGGAATATTGTTGGAATTGTCTTTGTTTATTTCTTATGAGATTTAAAGCATGTGATAAGGAGATGTCTCTGATCTGTGTTTACATATGACCTTACCGAAATGACTCGGCGAATAGCTAATCTTCGCTGGCAACATGAAAAGATTTGCACAAACATAAAAGTTTTGTAACTCATGCATGCACTAGCACTGTGACACCGTTTCAATAAGCTATTCTTCCTGCAATCTCTGGCATTTGATAGCTATCTGCAAATGTGTTACATTTATTTGCATTTTATGACTATTTTTTGCTTTTAAAACATAGTATAGACAGTCTTCATTTCGGTTGTCATAAATCTGGTGGGTGGTTAAGAAAAAGCAGACGTGTTTTAAAACGTATCAAAAAATGTTAAAAATTTATGTCTAGCAATTTAAGAGCGATATAAGACTTTTGCATTCGGTGTTATCCTGAGTATTACTCCTTAGAGATACTTCTTAGAGAAAGTCTATCATGTAGTATGCGAGTTTGTGGCACTAGACTGTATAAGCTTTTAAAATGGATGCCCATATTTCGTCATATGGGATTGCATTCGGATTTAATTGTTGATTTTCTTCTAAAGTAATTGACATCGAAGGGAGAAACGTTGGAATGAGATCAGTGGGTTTGAAACAGATAAAACCAGCGAGTGGAAACGCGTGAGAAAGAACTACATTTGCTGCTGAGTGCAGAGCGTAGCATGTAACGCGGAATGACTTGGAACAAAAAGGAAGTCACATTTGAAGTCTGACTTGATGCGCTTTGCCGAGCACTGTTAGCATTGCGACAGCGTTATGTTGAATTTTGTTTATGTTTGACTCACATCAGCTTGGTATCAAATGGGAATTATGGAAAATGCGGCATAACATTTGTTTTGGTCTGTTTCCGATTTTATCTGGCTGCAGTGTGTTTGCTTGGCCTCTCAAGGCTTGTGCGTATGAAAACTGTATGAATAACTGAAAATCGTTATCTGTATTGGTGATTGCTGTGCACTGCTAAAGGGTTTCTGTATGCTGTTTTGAACGAAAGTGAGCGATAAGCAGAGTTGGAGAAACTAATTTTATAAGGTGATGTAGGCTAAGCATTGGCAGAGGAGATTGTCTGTGTGATCGCCAAATTGTTGGATTTGACGGTGTTTGCAAACTTCATTGATGCAACTTCTTTGAAAACTTTTGTTTTCTGTAGACACTGTCTTACGTGATGGCCCAAATGTGAACAGACAGAATGTGATGCAGATATGTCTCAGGTGTATGTCTGATGAAGGTTTCGGTGTACAGGATTTACACATCATTGTGTTCTTGCTAATTATCAGGTGGCATAGATAAATTGTTAGGTTCTATTTTTGTGAAAATGTCAAAAGAGAGGGTTGTAGTTTAAGAATTGGAAGTGAATTTAGGTATAGAACCATAAGTGTCATTGAGAAAGAAGGACCTGTAAAAAATGTGATAGTTAATTTTCAAAAATATCATTCTCACATTCGTCGAAATGGGATTAAGTGCTGACAATATTATTTTTGACCTGAAATCGAAAAGAAAGTATTGTTAGAAGATTGTTTGGTCATTTTAAACATCAAACATCAAACACGATTCATCACTAAGAGAGAACCTGGAAATGTTGAAATGTAACTCCACAAAGGTCGAGAGTGTCATTTTTTGTTGTCTGTATTAAGGTTTGGAATATTTTATGTGATGAGTAAAAAAACAAGATGTAACTCGTGGAAATTGTGGTGTCAAAAAAATATTGTGACCTCAAACGACTGAAAAATATAGAGTTAATGGTCTCAGATAATTCTGGCGTGTACATGAGTGAAAGGAATTTAAAATCCTTTAAAGGCAATGTTTGCCATGCAAAAGTTCTGAACTGTTTATCAATATCGAAGGTTTCATTGATATCGGTTAGAGTTCACGAGTGTGCATCCTAGAGTTTGTGAAAAATTGAAATAAATTTTAAATCGCATTAGGCGTCTGTAGTATTCATACCAAATGAAAATAGCCTGAGTTATGTTGTTTTTATTGATGTGGTTAGTGGACGTTACTAAAGATTTTGCCTTCAACTGTGCCTGAAAAGACTTGATCAGCATCAAAGAAGGATGATGAATGAAATTTGCAAAACCAGTAGATGTAAATCAATGTTTTTAAACTTCTTCGAAAGCGAACTGTAGCTTTCAACTTTAGTGTAGTTTACTCAATATAATGATTAGAGCTGATACGTATTGGGTTTTATTTAAGCGCTGATACGTATTGGGTTTTATTTAAGTATCAAGTGTAACGTTGTCAGTAAATGAAAATTTGAAGAAATAGTAATTAGACTTTGGAAATATGAAATTCTATTTGAATGTTACTATAGCGATTAGCTAATTTATTAATTTGCATAGCTAGCTAATGGCCTGCATTGTGCACCCGAGATTATGCTGGCATCTGTTGGAGTGGTAGTGACAAAATATGTTGTTTTGAAGCTATGTGTGATATCAGATGCTACGTCGGCACTTAGCAATTTTCAATAAAATGAAGTAGTTAAGCCAGTGAAAATATGAAGAGATTGTTCAACAACGAATTTTTCCAGTTGCTTTGTAGTTTCTTGCACCATGAATACAAGAGAACGTCACTGCATAGAACTTATGCAGAGGATTAATACTATGTCTAGTAGTGGTTTTCAACCTGGATTAGCAGCCCTCTGAGGGTTGTGAACCATTTTTAGGAAGGGCTGCGAGTAGATTATTTCATGTACACAACTGCATTACATTTGCTTTACTGGAGTTTTAGATGCGGTTCGTTGGTTTGTAGCAGGTTGCTATAATGGGTCCCGGTACAAAAAAGGTTGAAAACCACTAATCGAGTACATCTGCCACCTACTTTTCTGTTCAAATAAACTTCGTTTTCAAAAGACTGTTGTAACATGCAAAAGTAGTGCAAATTTAGCGATTGCAATAGTCAAACCTATGCTTTCTCCCTACTCTCTGTAAAAACAATGTGTACATCTTACTTCACATATACGCCAACAACACTTACAACATACATTTTAGATGCCCTATAGCACACCTATAAAGAGTATGCGTATCGCATGCATTTTATGCTGCAGATTTTGTAGATAATGCAAGGGCACCAACAGTGTACAGCCGCACAGCTTCTGAGTGTCATACAAACACAATGATGCATATTTCACTCACAGCGTGACTTTTTAAACCTTATGATTCGTATGCCTGCACACCTTAAACCTAGTATGGCCGTCATGCATTTGTGTGCACTGTGCACTTTGACTCTCTGGTCAGCGCTGCACAAAGATGCTCCTTCACCACGCTCACTCTCACTGCTCAACGACGCGCTTCACCACTCTCACCGCTCTTCTCGACGTTAACCACGTCGTACCACTGCGCACCACCGCTTCGACCAATCACAGTGTGCCCTGATGAGAGTTCCATGCGGCTAGCCCCAGAAGATTGATTTCAAATCATGCCCGAGTTGCACCAGAGTAAAGCTAGCCTTCACTTCGCCCAACCGTCACTTTTCGCAACTTGGCAAAAAAAACGTCAACACAAAAATGAGCAGATAAGCTAAAAAAACAAAAAAAACATTATGGTAAAATCATATTACAAACAACTCAGACGAATTATTTCAAATGACTTTTAAGCTAATCGTAAAGCTTTCAGCAGGTTTTTTCGAATATCGAACACGGTTAAACAACAGCGGTTTTCTCATAAACTAAAGGCGTCAGCAAAGATTTTTAAACGAACATCACTTGCTAATATCATCAGCTATCCAATAAAACTGTTTTCATCCTCTACACCAAGCCTGCACAACATACGGCCCGCGGGCCACATGCGGCCTGCAAGAACTCAGTTGCAGAAAATGTTGCAAAAGCCCGACTTCGGGTAATTACTTGTCCTTTCAGAATTTCTTCCACTCTATGACGAAATAGACTTTTGCGGCCCGCGGCGAGTTTATGTTGATCAATTTGGCCTTTCGAGCTTTCTGAGTTGTGCAGGCCTGCTCTGCACTTTTTATTAAAGTTACCAAAATCATTCATAAACATGACCGACTTAAGCGCTGCGCAACACTTTTCGGCAAGTTTTTTCAAATATCGAACGCGCTTCAACAACAGTGGTTTTCTCATAAACTAAAGGCGTCAGCAAAGATTTTTAAACTAACACCACTTGCTAATATCATCAGCAATCCAATAAAACTGTTTTCATCCTCTACACTTTTTATTAAAGTTATCAATATCATTCATAAACATGACTGACTTTATCGCTGCGCTATACTTTTTGGCAAGTTTTTTGAATATCGAATGCGCTTAAACTAGGGTTACCATATCTGATGAGGTGTAATTCCTGACAGATGTATGTTAGTCACTGTAACCAATTTTTGCGACGAATACACTTTTATTATGGCATAAATTCCAGATGCATCCAAAGCACATTGCCACCATCGCTTTCCCGTGTGAATAGGATAAATACAGTACAAAACAAAAACAGCAAAAATTAACTTCATCTATTTTACATCTCGTTGTGGCAAAATAATTTGTCACTTTACTTGATCAGGAAGCTCCACTTACTGCTTTGCACTGTCTATCAGAAATGAGATGTGATTTTAAATCCGCCATACCATGTTTCTGGTTTACAAACTAAGCATTCTGCTTCCCATTCGTTTCTACCTTTCCGGAAACATGGATGTATTGCCGTCATCTCGTTAGTAAATTTACAATTTTGCTAAGCTATTTTTAATAGTAAAAAATTACAAACTTTAATCTTTAGCACTTAGTGATTCTTACTGTAAATACATTGCGGTTGGATTTCATAAAAGGCATTATTCCAAAATCCCGGAAATCGAAGCACTTTTTAACATTTCTTCCTGACGCATATTTGGCCACTAAAATCCCGGACCCGGACATGTCCCGGAAAAACCTGACGTATGGCAATCCTAGCTTAAACAACAATGGTTTTCTCAAACTAAAGGCGTCAGCAAAGATTTTTAAACAAACATCACTTCCTGATAGGACCAACTGTCCAATAATTTTTTTTTATTTCTCCGTTAATATCTAGTTCTTTCTTATCTTGTCCTGGAAAGTTATTCAAATATGTGGCTGCATATTTTTCATTCTTGAATGTCGACTGCTTTCAGTGGTCTTATGTGTGTTTGTGGGTGCATAGTGCCAAAATGATCACTGCTGAGTCTGTTGCCGTTCATGGTAATGTTGACAAGTTTGTTTGCACAAAACACCTGAATAAGACCACATGCCAGTCGATTTTTTTTTGCCTAGTTGCGAAAGTGACGGTTGGGCGAAGTGACGGCTAGCTTTACTCTGGTCCAAGTTGCCATGCATTTTTGTGTCAAATACTATATATTTGCTACTCTGCAAATTGTTTGTTTGTAGCATGATGCCAAATCTAGTAATAGGATAATACAATACTAGATTTTCAAGTTAATACTGAACATGAATTGATAGCACAGAAAAATCCCATTTTGATGTGAATACTACGCAGATGTGTCGGCTGGAAATGTGTGAGTGTAAGCATGCAGAAGTTCTTAAATGAACATAGCCAATAAGCATAATGGGAAGGAGCCACCATGTAAGTTTTTAAGTAGCAATAGACATATTGCTATTCAAAATGGCTGAGAAGAAGCAGAATTCAAGAATGTTTAAACATCTTAACACTTTGAGAACCGGGGTACGATATATTCGTACTTTGATTTCAGCCTAAAACCAGCAATTTCAGTTGCCTTACCAACGCCCTAGCTCCTCCGCCGATTGCGCTAGAGAGCTGTTTAATGGCTC
>Ga0210059_1003070_pt1 | contig 26563 bp, 19 predicted proteins | sample Ectturendosymbi2_FD_188042 | JGI IMG/M metagenome (GOLD analysis project Ga0210059, IMG submission 188042) | Ecteinascidia turbinata endosymbiont from Florida, USA - Sample 2 (SPAdes) (version 2) | ecosystem: Host-associated > Tunicates > Ascidians > Unclassified | place: Key West, Florida... | reverse complement strand
AAACAAAAAGAAAAAATTACGCACTGTTGCTAAGATCAAAACTCAAAATTACTAAAATTGAAGATTACAAAAATTTTTTACAAACATTTTAAGATTATTAAAATTGAAGATTACAAAAATTTAGCACAATTGCAACTCTTCCACTAAACACAGCTACAACACTGTTCAACGAACCCAGATCGCAACGGCCATTAGGCACTATTTCTGACTGACAAAACAAACTCATCGCTTTTGGCGTGGCTTTCATTTTTTGACTCAAAAATCGAGAAAATGTGTCCAGAACTTTTTTTTAACTTGCTAAGTGAACACCTCCAAAATGCGCCCTGGACTTCACAGCAAACAGTTTTGTTTTTGGACGCAAAAATCGTGAAAATGCGCCCAAAACATTTTTGTAAATGTTGGAGGCGGATAACTCAAAAAATGCATCTGAACTTCATGGCAAACAGCCTTGTTTTGAGACACAAAAATCAGGAAAATGCGCCCAGAACTTTTTGTAAACCTTGCAAGCGGAGAGTTCCCAAAATGCATCTGAACTTTCTATATTCTGTGACCTGAGAATGGCTTCAATCGTGAAAATATGTCCCATACATCTTCGAAAAAATATTAAAATTGTGTTTTGTTAAATTTTCTCCAATGAAGGAAATTGCATCCAAAAATGCAAGTTTCAATTTTCAAAATTTTTGTCGGCTGGCATTTAAAAAAGGTGCCGAAAGTGCCATTTTTTTCGGCTTAGAGGGAACACTGGGATCAACTGATATGGCTTTTTTGGGGCCGATACCGCTATATCGGCCATTCATGAACCAATAGCCAATAACCGATATTTCTAAAAAATTTTAATCTTGCTTTTTGCTTCATTGTCAAAAATATAATGTATCCTATGCCTTACCTTTTTTTCAAAAACTTCAGAAATCAGGAATTATGAGCTAAAATTTTTTAAATTGCAGCAATTTCAATATGATTTTTAATTAATCTGATTAATGATATTACTTTTGTTTCACCTGTGACAGCCGACACGTGCTCCATATCTGCTTGTTTACGGAAATTCTCCTGCTAGCTAGCGTTGCTGCAAGATAACTGTCTTGACTTGTTTTGCTGTGCTTTCTTGTGCAAGGTGTCTGCATGCGTGAGGAATATACTTCAGCATTTTGCCAACACCTACTAAGGCCGATAATATCGACCGTTTTGGCCGATACTGATATATCGGTAAAACCCAAATATCGGTCTATCTCTAGTTTATTATATCTAAACTGACTGGTTCTTTTGCAATACCACGATGCTGTTTAAGGCATTTGACCATAAACAGCATAGTCACACTTGCAATCACCACACCTACTGCAAACAAAACAAAGTAAGCTCTTCATGGTTTTAATTTTGAAAGTAGGTTGTGTCAAAGTCTCATTTGTGCTTGTTGTTTGATTACAGCTAGTTGCAATAATTTTATATGGTATCTTCATGACAGTAGTTTGAAAATTATATGTAGGTGTGATTGAACTGACAAAAACCTTAAAAAATGTTCTATGTATTTACATTGCTTGAAAAAAGAATGGCTTTGTTCCAATATTTCTAAAGTTTTATAATTCTTACATGGTAGTTTTTTAATCTGGTTTGTATTCTTGCTTTTACATTCAGTGTACTAAATATCAATGTTTAATCTCATCACCAAAGGTAACATTATGGCTACTGTGGGAAAGTTGCTCAAGAAGTATTTAATGCAAATATCACATGAAGAGCACTTGGCACAAAGCACATATATGCACCACAAAATAATTTCATTTCACAGGAACTGAGCAACAAACCTGTGTTTTAGTGGCAAGTGGGGAAACTGGGTTGATCTTCCTACAGAAATCCATTCGTCATCCAAATGTGTGTGAAAACTTTCCAGCTTCACTTTGACCACCTTGCATCAGGCAATCATTTTTCCAATTGTTGTTTATAAGATCGAATGTCTATCATCAAGCTAATTCAACACAACATGATGAACTTCATTAGCAAATAAAGCAAGTTTTCTGCTGTTAATGTGAGTTGTTCATTAACCCTAATAAACAATTCTGCTTTGAGGACTGCTTCTGTGGATGGCCTTGATATGTTTGTCTCTTGAAGGCAATAGAATATTCCAGCATGTGATAATTCAATGCTAAGTCACCTCATTGAAACTTTATAGTATGTGTGAATTCTTTTCTATTGATAAGTTGAAAGATTATCCACATATGATGGCAGGGTGATGGTTCAGTGAAGTTATGAATATTTTTGATAAAATGCTCATTTTTTAGCATTTCAAGGAAATTGATGCTGATCTGCAAAGATTTGGTGATGATATAGTTGGTGGAGTTGATCACATGGGGCGCAAATGTGAACTACAACCTCCCACGCTAACCCAGTTCGATGCTTGGGGAAATAGAATCGATCATGTTAACACATGCAAAGAATGGCAAGAAATGAAACATATTGCAGCAGCAGAAGGTTTAATTGCTCACGGATACGAACGAAAGTTTGGACAATGGAGGTTGGTGAAGTTTTTTTTATTGCTGTGTGAAATTGGGTCTGCTTGTTTGCATACTGAAAACCTGAAGACAAGGTTTGTGGAGCTGATTTACTAAAGCATTTTTGTATGGTAAACGGGCTTGCAGACCTTTTGCATTAGAATGCTCAACCACTCTTAGCAGCTTCCTTCATTATCAGACAATGCAGCATGTAATGTGTAATATGTTCATATATCCCAGAATTGACCAGGTCAAATGTCTCAAGATCGCTCACAGCTTTTCATGAATACATACAATTGAACTGTGATGAAGTTTTACATCATCAGAATGCATGCACACTACTGCTGATCTGCAACATCTAGTTTTGATAAAACAATGGTGGGGTGGTAAAATGATAAGTGACTGCTTCATCTGTTTTTTTTTCTGAAGACTTGTTTGATTTTGAAAGGTTTTGGTTAGTTTTTCATTAGGGTTTGACGAACAGATGTGCCAAGATTTCTCACCATGACTTGCCCTTGTGGATGGTATTGCAGTAAAACTTCCAGCATTCTGTGAAGATTTGAACCTTTTTATCCACTTGATTTACTGTACAATGAATGTCAAAAACATGCAAGGTGTTGCATGTAGCCTCTGTTGATAAATATTTTTGGTGGTACATGTGCATCTAACCTTTGTTGATGACTGAATTATTTCGCATTTTTAATTATAAATCTTAGCAAGGCTTTTTATGACGTTGTGCCTAAAGGTTGTTTGGGTGAAATAGTGTTTGGAATGAGGTATGCCTTGGTGATTAATCATGGAAGAGTGATGTGCTGGTGAATAATTGTCTTTACATAGAGATCTTGCAGTGTTGTGATGAGAACTATTTTGAGGAAACTTATACTGAAAAGATTTTGCGTTGTGGTGATACAGTATTATATGTCATGATGGTAGGATGCATGTGGCAGTGTTAGACTGGACTTGGGTACTGTTCAACACCTGGCTCCCCAGGTCATATCAGGCCCCATTACCTGACTTTTCTGGCTCACAAGACAACAGAAAATATCAGGAAATCTGAGTAGTGGCAGTTGCTGATTGAAAGTATGAACTTGAAAAAAATGCTGACATTTATTTCCCATTTGTGGTTTACAAAGAAAATTGATGAGCTTTTGGTTTCTATTTTATTTTTAAAAAACAGTTCAGCTATTTTAACAATTGAAAGACAGTGAACATAATACTTAAAGCATTTAACTTTCAGATAAACTTCATAGAAAGCCATTTGCTTCACATAAGCATGAAGTATAACTGACCAAAATGGAATTCTGGTGCATCTGTTATGCATTAGCATTCTGATGAAAAGTTCAGCGATCCTCAATAATGCCACAGTCATTGCATTGGATGGAAGAATGTTAGGTGGCCTTTCCTTACTGATCATATTTTCAGCAGTTAGAATCTTTTCTGCCAAGCATACTAATTGCAGCTGTACTGCCATTATGTTTGTGGGATGATTTGAGCGTTTGATTAACATGGTTAACTGTTTCGTACTTTTTTTTGATTGCATGAATGTGCCAGTAAATATTTGTAGAACTATCATTTTATGCAATGCTCTTTTTCTTTGAAAGCACTTACCGGAGCATGCAGACTTTCTTCGAAGTTTTAAACCTACAACAAAAAATTATAAAAGCAGGGAAAAGTTTTAAACAAAGAATAGAAACTAAATGTTAGTCACATCTAGTAGAATTAGATCAGATTTTTTTTAAGGAAAATGTTAGGCACACGGTATGGACTTGTAGGGACTCGATTTCTCTGATTCTAGGGACCTGATGATAATTTTCTCTGATCCTAGGAACCCAATTTTCAATTCTAGGGACCTGAATCGGGTCCCTAAAACGCCTTAAAAAAACTGTGATTAGATATTAATTGTAATCATCATTTCATGCTTGTTTTTTTTCGCTGAGACATTTAGGTCATTTTTTGCTGAGACATTTTGATAACTGAAACATTTCAGTCATTTGTCTCACAGTTGTATTAAAACTCGCCATAACAGTGATTTTTATCCTATATTTTCAGACAATCTGACCGAAATGACTTATTTTTTTTCCGTCATATCAAAATCATTGAAATATGACTGAAAAAAACAGGTTTTGCATAAGTACATGCTCATCATGTTGTGAAGTTTGCAAAAAACAAAACGCAAAACAATAGGTTGAAATACATTAATGCACAGAAAGAGTGGCTTTCTACCTTTGCTGATCAGTGACACAACACCTTCAATTTATGTCTGTTGATGCATTTCGACCTTTTCACCTGGAAACCAAGTTTTATATATATATAGCTTAAAACTTCTGTCAAATATCTTTAAGTCTACCGGAAGGCTTCAAGCACTCTAACCAGTGGCGTAGTGAGGCTAAGTGCTGCCCAGGGCCCACCATAAAAGTGCTGCCCTTTTCACCTCTTAAATTTGCTCACACGAATTTAAAATGAAAGAAGATCATGTTTCATGCTTATTTAAAGATATATATAAGGATTAATAAAGAATTTCGAAGATCACAATCAAACACTCACAAACTGAAATGGGTCTTGTTTTTCATTGTCAATTACGAGTCTTACTTTTTTTTCTGCTGGTCGCCACCTTCCTCATTACTACTTTTCCTATATTTTTGCTTTCTTTACTTATGTATATATGGACGCAACATGTTTCGTCAAATATTCTTCCCTGTTGGTTTTTAGTCTCCGGTAAGCCCACCGCTTGGCTTTTTAATAGTCTACTGATTCCAGGGGATCAAACGAAAAAATTAAGGATGTGTTGGCAGCATACCTACTTTGTTGATGTAAACATTTAAGTAATGTTATTTCGTGTAGTATCCCTGTCTAAAACTAAAAAAGTAGACATACTGCATATAGCAGGCTATAATATTAATTTCATAATGTGATTTCAGTGATGTAAAGGACGTTTCATTGTTCACTTCACGTTTCAATAGTGGTTTAATTCTCTTAGAATATATAAACGGCTTCAAACGTTAACTTTGTCGGCACTTGCGCGAGGCCCTCTCTGGATGCGAGACCCATTTTGATAAAATAGGTAAAATAGGCTTAAAACTGCTCTGGGTGAGAAATGCTGACTTGCAGCCTTTATCGTAACCTGCACAATTGGTCTAACTGTTGGACTTTTTCAGGGGTGTAGTGGGGTGGGAACAGCGTTCCCACACTTTTTTGCACTACATTGAAACATGGCTGCGATCTTACAGATGTGATAGAATCACGCAGATTCGCACTGCTAGACAAAAGTCTGCAGTGAAACAGGAAGATCCAGCGTGGAAGTTCTTGTGGGCGAATGCTAACTTTATTCGAACTATTTGGTGCAGTCTTCCTTTTTATTTGGTGTGGGAACGGCGTTCACGCACACCTCTTTTTAGCACTACAGCCCTGGGCTTCTTCCAATTACACGTGCATGGTGTTATTCCTTGCCTTCGGCCGTTACCAACAGAACCGTCGCCGGTAGGTCTGCAATAGGGAAGCTTTACGTTTGCGCAGGGGGCTCGACATTCTAAAATTCGTCAAAAAATCCACTAATTTATAGTGTTTCATAGTTTTGGGGGCTCGGAAATTTGTTTGGTAGGGGCTAAGCTCACCAAAGCCCCCTGTGGCAACGGAACTGGTCACCAAGAGACATCTGTTACAAAAACTGTATTACCAAACCATGCCAAATTCCTCAAAATGAATGCAACACCTTTTCTAAGCTATTCTTGTTGAAATGTCTTTTTCTGTGACTGCAAATGTTAGTATACCGTTGAAGAAAGAGTACTTGTACGAAACTCGACTGCCTACCGGTTGGCTCTGATTAACTCCACAACTTGCAATATGAGCTCTAAGTTAGCCACGCAAACACATCAGCTGCACTACCCGTTTCAAGAACATTCAAGAACATCATTTTCCGCCACCATTTCGTCATGCAGAAAAACAGCAGTTGCATTGAAACTGAGCAAAGTTACCTTTGCAAAGTTCTTCACTTCAACCGCCCCGAACTTAATGTTGATAACCCCACCTAATGACCAGGCTACAGCTTATGGCACTTCTTGGAAATATCTCGCTGGACATTAAAAAATAGCATGACATGTGCCAAGAAATGTCTTTTTAAATTTTGGTGACGGCAAGCAGGTAAGCCAACGCCTGAACTATGTTTCTTGCCTGGGCGGTTGAGGTGAACAACCTTCCTAAAGAGCGCTACGACGATTCACTCAGTTGCACGTGGATCGACCACCCAACCCTCCGATTGAGAGGCAGACTAGCCATCGCAGCCCCAACGAAATGTTCGTCGCCAATGCCTAGGTGTAAGGTGATGTTATGATGTGCCGTTGAGGCAGGACTGGTTTAAGGGGGCTGCAACGGAGGCAATTGCCCCGGGTCCTCCGCTTCAAGGGGGTGCCCCGTGGTGGCATTTATTTGTTTTAAATAAAATATTCATTTGAAAAATTGTCGTGATTCAAAAGAGATACAAGAATACAACTCTATATTCCGATGTTGCGTTGAGTATCATTAATGATTTTTCTGAAAGTTTGTCTTTCTGCCAATTGTAGTAATCACTACTGAACATAAATATTTTCGTTTTTGTTCAATGCAAATATATTTGAATTTTGCTTGTAACTTTTTTTAAAAAACGTTGTTTTGGCATGGGTTTATCTACTCGTGCATCACGCCTACTGCACAAATGTCGCGAAAACGATACTATTTGCGTGCTGCAGCAGAGCTAAATCTGCTGTGGTTGCTGTTTAGTATCAATAGTTCCGTAACATCTTGTGCCGTCTGGAGGTAGCCGCAGCCGAACTGCCACCTTTGTTTCGTCATAAAGGGTAATGTATGGTAGAAACGCATTTCTTCCGATGGCTACTATTCTTGTGTTACATCATAAACATATGAAGCTAGTTAAGCCATTTACACCACATGTTATTACGTGTTCCGTCAGGAAAGGTTTTTGATCAGTCGATTTGTTGAACGAAAGTGCAGAAAACGAGATTGCAGTGTTTAGCTAGCGCAATGCCGAAATCTGTAATGCTATTAGTGGGCCATTTAAAGTCATAAAAGTCATATTTTTTCTGTGCTTCAGGCAGCTATGAAACTAATATTACAAAAAAAATCGCACCCCTAAGAAGTCTATAACAAAAGCTACAAAGTCATAAAAAGTGATATTCTCCATGTTGAGTCATAAAGTCATATATTGCATATTTTTAACCTAATTCAATAAAGAAACCATTAAAAACAATCTAAAATTATCGGGTGAAGCAACTATATCACTAGGTTTAAGCTGCAACCTGGTCACCCCGCGAATGTTGGCAAAGACGTAGATGAACCAAGTTGTTTGGGTGAAATATAACGCAGTGCCTAAAATGCATGGTCTTGCTCCCGCAAAGAAATAAACCAATGTTCATGCAGGCTTTCAATTTGCTTCAAACGAAATACTGTGTATGTTTTGCTCATCTTTGGAGCCATTTATTGCAGTGGGCTTCAACAAACCATAGGGCTACCATATGTTATGCCTATTTTCGCTGGTAATGCTTCTTTGTACAGTAGTTGTATGCTTCAATTCAGTCATTTTTGTTTGGTCATATAAAGTCATATTTTCTCAAAAATAAGTCACATTATCAAGTCTGTTTAGGTCATAAAAATGGCCCTAGCCATCAGGGGCTAAAAATGGCAAAGTTTTTAAGGATAAAAAGCGCAAGAATCTGGCAGTGTTAGCTAAAACGCCGCGACTGAAACGTTTTTTTTTTTCAGCAAAGCTTTTAAGCAGTTCAATGTTAAAACAGTGGCGTTAACCAGAGCACCTGAAAATGTAGGTGAAAATCACGACGTAAGCTTCGAAGCACCTTTCACACTCAGACTGGCTGGCCACACTGACACGTTATTTTTCTGGTGTTTTAGTTTATAATCTCTGGTTTTTGCTTATTGTTCAGGTGAATATTGTTTCTTGTCGAGTCACTCATTAGCCTGTGGAAATATTTTTTATTAGTAAGGATACACTATAGTGTTAATATCATAAACTCTCTTCTCGCAGCTAACTGTATGTACAGTTGAGCACCGTATTTATTCGATTCTAAGCCGCGACTTATAAAGTTTTTTTTCATAATTTCATGCGACTTACAATCAAGGGTGGCTTACATTTTTTATTTTTTTTACTTTATCGAAAAGTATAGATGACGCTCAGCCTTTCCTTGGCTACGTTTTGTCGACCAAAGTCTTCTTTCCCATTGGATTTTTTCAGCATCAGGTTCACATCCGTCACAGGAGGGATTATGAGAAGCAGAAGGCAGTTGTAGTGGTATAAGCATACAGGAAACGCACGAGTACGCCAACGTCGCGAATGCAGGCTTAGGTAATTGGGGCTTCTAAACACAAAAACTGAAAAGAGTTAGACCATTACAAACTTTATTTAAAAGTAATAAAGAAGAGTTAAAATTTCAACTCCATTCAAAACTAAATTTTTATCAACAAAGTGCCGCCCCCCAGAAAGTGCCGCTCGGGCCCCAGCCCAACCCCCTTGCTACGCCACTGACTCTAACGCAACAGTTTTTTACAATCTAGCCCACCAAAGTAAACGAAAGTTCGTGTTGGCGTAGACAAAGCAACATATTCAGCCCGGGTGGGGTGCATTTTCGGAAATGCAGTATCTATTTTACGTTTAGCATCATGCAGTGTTGTCAATTTCTCTTTTACTCGCACTGAGGTGAGCCTCGATTTGTAATGTGGTTGAAGCTTTCTGCACAGTTCATTCCAACTTCAAATAAACGAAATTTATTTTCACGTGGCAATTGTTTTGTCTCTTGTTGTTGTTAACGTTGTGGTTGTCTTCATTGTTCATAAATTGTCGTTTCTTACACATGCTGTACCCAATACTTTTTTTCAGCCGGATGTATCAGATGGCGAAACTGTACATTTTTGCCCCATCATCGGGATTATATTCGTGCCCACTGGCCATGGTTGACGGTGCAGCAAAAGTTCTGGAAACCAACTTAAACGATTCCTCTGCTGGACGTCCTCCACGCTTTGTTCATGCATTCAGGTAATGCAGTAATGATTCTAAATCGATTTTAAGGAGTAAGAACTTCTGCATCCAATACCCCCGCACGTTCCAGCAGTTCATTTTTTGCAAAACCGGGTTCGTTATCGAACCTCGTTTTCTGGGTTGTGGTAAGTTTAGGAGCATTACGTTTTCACGCTTTCGCTATGGTTTGAAGCTGGTAGAAACACATGCGATGAAATTAGCGCATCAATTGTCAAGCTCGAGCGCGTTTAGCTGTGCTCTAGGTTTTTGCAACATCTGACGGAAATCTTCCCAAGCAAGGCCTCAGCACCAAAGCGAATTGCCGAACGACATTCCTCTGACAAATCGCTTCTCGTTTGCAAACGTTTTGTGTCAAAATAAATTTTAACATTATTCAGTCAATGAAATATAAGCTGTTTTACGAAAATTGGCTGAAGGGCATGAACCTGATTAGATTCTTCCTGTTGATTAAGGGCGTATAAAAAGAAGTGCTTTAATAAATCCAGACACACATTTATTTAGGAAAACGGGCATTTTGGTAAAATGTGCCCGTCTTGGTGTGGAGTCAGCAGAACTATCTCAAAATGCTGAAAACCTTGAGGTATTTTGAGTCCTCCTAGCGCTGCTGCTCCCGCGACCCTCCCTAGAGGAAAAGTGGGTATGAAAATGAATGAATGAATAATATTTGAAACAAAAAACACCTGTTCCGTAGATGCGTCGGCTAAAATATTGTTACTCAACTGTGGGGTGATCAAAGAAGTTCCGTTTTTGGCGAAAGAAAATTTGTTTTTATTGTTGGAAGCCGCTTTCTTGAATTTCCCGATGAATATACATATATTAAGTAAAGACTTGTTAGTAATTGCCCTGGTTTTATAGACGAATGCAACTCTGATTAGTCAGACTCAGAACATGAGCCGAAGTGTTTTCTACACCTTCTGTACGGACGTCACAAAGTAAATATTTTTCGAAGTCGCGATCCCCACACAGACGGTCACGTAGTTCGGTTTTTAAATAACTGTGCGGGCTTTCGTGGAAGGGCGGCCCACAAGTCACAGTGCATATGCACCTAAGCAAAAGAACGATTTCAACCTTAGGTGTTGAGGTTGATTCATTTCGTAACTCTGAAGTTAGCAGTCTACAAGTTGGATCCATTGTGTAAAAAGACATTTTATTAAACGGCAGCAGGATGTCCTAACTGGTTCTCTGCCAGAAAGGCTTTCAGCGTCAACATCACATATGCCTTCCATAAGATACAAGTTGTGCTTTGCAGACAAAAAGCTTCATGATACAGCCAGTTTCGTCAGCTATGTAGACATTAGCGGTTTCATTGTTGAAAGTCCTTGGTTACCGCTGAAGTATGTTTGCAAAACAGTTCTCCAGGCTTTTAAATGCTTGCGTGGTTTTGCTTCTAGTCCCAAAATTTTAAATGCATGGGTCCAGGTCTTAAACTCGGCGGTTGTGTGGTCTCGGAAAGTAGCTGTAAAAAGCAAAGCGGAATATATTACCATGAAAAAGTCCCTGACGTGAAATCACTTTTTTGTACTCACGTATATCGTACCAACTTTTTGCTGCTTCAAAATGCATTGCGCTGCAAGGAACGCGGCCTATATCAGTGGTTCTCAAAGTGGGCGGAATCGCTCCCTTGAGAACGATTTTGAGGGGTAAGGGGGCGATAGGGGGCAAAACAACACAAATTGGGGGGAGAAAAAGCTCGACCTCTACTACTAATAAATCATTGAGTTAACGTAAACTTCGACTGTGACCTTATGCTCTCAAAGCAAAGAAGCCGCTTGTTGATTCATAGGCGAGGTGATCTAAGACTGTACGTCACTAAAATGTTTCCCAATATTTCGAAGCTTTGTGAAGGCCGCCAAGCACACCCATCGCAATGAACTGGGGACCATGGTATGTATCGATTTCCTTAAATCAATTTCCTTAAACATACTACTTTGTGTTTGCTTTATCAGGCATGGGGGGCGACAACGATGACTCAAAAGGGGGCGATGGAACAAAAAGGTTTGAGAAACACTGGCCTAGATCAAAAGTAGCAGTCTCGAAGAGTTCCGTCTGTATGGATTCGGGTCTCGGATGTCGTGATCTGAATCATGCCCTAAGTCACGTTGGAGAACCGCGAAAGCACCTTTTTTACGAATAGTGAATCGTTTTAACTTATGTTGTACTGATATTGTAACATATATATATTTTTTCCCCAGGCGCCTCACTAGTAAAGATCCTGGTCAATTCTGGTCTTCAGGTCAGTGGATGACGGAGAAAGCCGGTGGCTCCGACGTCGGTAAGTAGAAGCGCCGATTGCCGTAGAAAACCTGATTTTTATATTTTGGTGGGGCAACATTCGCTCCATGTTTTCTTGGCACTGCCACGACACTTCACAGAGGTGAGTATCTTGCGTTTGCTGAAGAGTGTTTCAGTCGTATTTAAATTCTTTGTGAGAATACTTGTGGGTTGTGTTAACCTTAAGCAAACACTCCGAACGTGAATGTTTTTTGAAAAAGCTCCTTTGGTCGTCTCACAAACCTTAGATAACTTTATAAATGTACGAGTATTCTGTAGCAGTTGTCCATGCAAGATTTGTTGGACGATACATTAAGCTCTTTTGACATCAAAATCACACATGTTGTTGTTAAATTCCACTTAATATGACTTTTGTATTCCCAGCAAACGGAACCGAAACTTTGGCATATGCGCAGCCCGACGGTAGCTACACGTTGCACGGGTACAAGTGGTTCACATCAGCGACGGACGCAGACATGACGTTGACGCTTGCCAGGATTGTCGACGATAAGTGAGTGTTCCCGTTTTCATTCAGGACTTTTTTGAGTTGTTTGCTATGGATAGTTTTTTAGACTTTCGATGAGTGAACACCTTCAGTTCATTGTTAATTTGCTTGTGTATTTTGCCATAACACCACTTTCACTTTATAGCCTGAATATGCGCCAAAAGTATGTGTTTTGTTTGTTTGTTTCTTAGCTGTTTTTTGTTATGGTGTTCTACTCTCTGTCAAGAGGGCTTAATTTTACTTCTTGAGATGTTTTTAACGATGATGTTTGTTGGTTTTTTAATTATTTTCTACTTCCCTGCACTTCACAGAGCTGAGAATGCTTAAATAGTTGATGAAATGTTTTCTCTGATAACATAAGAGTTTGATGTGACAAGAAAAAGCTCCTTTCAGTAGGAACTCTAGCAGGTATCATACCTCAATATATCATTTGTTATATGACGTTGTGACTTGTGAGTCCTGCCTATTACCTAAAGGTGGATTGTGACAGTGCAAGTGCATAGTATCTGTTTAAGTTTAACTCCACTCGGGATATGATTTGGACGCGGGTTTTCTTTTCAAAGTATTTTTTCTGAAAAAATTTTGAACCATTTGTTAACCTGTGCATGAATAATGTGGGATCCGACCGTGGAACTTATGATTATGTGAACGGATGCGGTTACAACTTATAAGCGGCTCGTTCTTTCCACTTACGTGGTTTGGTAAAAAAAGGCGCAGACAACTGCAGAGACAACCGCTCACCAACCTAGACTGTGTCCAGGGGTGTAGTGGGGCGGGAACGCGTGGTCCGTTCCCACACATTTTTCATGTTTTGCTTTAAAATGAGTTTGAAGCTGTTTTAAAATGGCTAGTTTTTTGGGTGCGTTCCCACACCTTTTTTGTTGGCACTACATCCCTGGCAGTGTCTGTCTCAGCAGTTAAGCAGGATCAGTTTATAGTCAAGGGTTTATAAATGGTGGGCAAACTGCGGCTCGCCGACATGTCTTGTGTGTCTCTTCTAGCTGAATAACAATATCTCAAATTGCTAGCGAGTTTTTGCCTCATATTTGTTTGTTTCACTTATCAATGTGAGTGTTTACACGAGTTCGTAAGGTTAGTTATCAGTGAGTCTACGCAGTTTCATAACAAAAACAGTGAATTTAAAGCTAGAGCTAAACTACTTAAATTTCCAGAACAAAATCATAATTTTTCAAAGAGACATCTTGTCAAAACATTCTATCATTTTCCCAATGTCTGAATGAGAACCGATGCTTTTGGCGAAGTAGCAATTGCAGACCAAAAAGTCGAAGAATACAAAAATACATTGCAAGACCACTGAAGGATTTCAAAGCCTGATTTGACCATTTGCAGAAGTTAAAACCGCACGGTTTGCATTCCTTGTAAACCTATTCAAAGTTAATGTAGTCGGTGATGACTGTTCAGTTCGCCAACCGTTTGTCACAAACTTGTCTGCTGTAGAAATGAAACTGACCGAAATGCAACAAGATCTTGCTCCAGGGTTCCTACGGAGTCTTGAAAAGTATGGAAAAAAGTGTGGTCATTTTCCAGTCTGCGAGGGTCTGGAAAAAATATTTTGTTCTGTTTATTTGGAAAAACGAAAAAATTTTCCAAACTTTATCTTTTTACATGCATTCTGATATTTTATTCAGATATTTTTGATAAGATTGATAATTTTGCTTTCATCGTGTTGACTATTCCAGTGCCTGTATTCGAATTGGGTATATCATTCGGAAAAGTTCAGTCTGGAAATTTATATTCAAAATTGCGTAGGAATCCTGTTGCTCTAAAAAATTTCAGTCAATGCCACTTTACAGTTGAGTTCTGGCGACAGTTTCCAGAATGTAAATACCCAGAAATAAAAGGACCAATGCACGACCCATTTCTGTATTTAGCATACATATTGTTGTGATTTTTATTCTCGGTAATGAAGTGCGTAAAATGAAACCATCGTGTAACCTTGACAAATCAAGACTTGGGAGAACTAATTCGCTCATCTTTAACAATCAATTGTCAAGATTTTAGGAGACATGCATATCAAACCAAAACCTAGCAGTTATAAATAATGCGTTTTTCGCTGAAACATTTCGGTCATTTTTGCTGAGACATTTTGGTCATTTGTCTCACAGTTGTATTAAAACTCGCCAAAACAGTGTTTTTTAGCCTACGTATTCAAACATTCTGACCGAATTGATTTAAATTTTTTCGGTCATTTCACAAACGTTTCGGTCTATGACCGAAAAAAAACTGTAGGTTTGTCGTGTTTCAGTTACTGTAGGTCATTTTTTGGGAAACTTGCATTTTTTACCGTATATGTATTAACACTGCAAATTGGATTTTGCAGCTCACTGTTTCATTTTTCTGCAAATGACTCTTATATTGAAAAAGTTTGCCCATCCGTGGTTTATGTCCTTAAAGCAATGCGGCGAATCGCCTGTGTCGCAAAAATTAGTGGCAATTACAAATGTGGCACAGGCTTTTTCTCCAAGCCAACTTTCCCTGGCGAAACTGACGATTGTAGCCCAAATCTAAAGTTTTGTCATTGTGTAAGTAATAGTTGAGTGCAAATGTGATGTTTTGGTGCAATAGCCATCTGAATTTCATCTTTTCCGGCAATCTGGCTCAGGCAAAGCATGATGTGATGATAACAACCTGTGTATTTGCTTGCCACGCCGACTTCTTGGAGACAACAGTGATGTGGCATTGTTTCAGGCTTATGTTTTCTTGTTTTTGACACTTATATCGCTTGTTTTTTTTGTGGGGAATTTCCACGAATGCTACGTGGTTATACTGAACTGTAGTTTGTGAGATGTACGAGTCATCAGTTATGTTTTCGCAGAGGTAACGTTCTACCCGGTAGTAAAGGCCTGTCTCTATTCTATCTCGAAACGCGAGACCCAGCCAACCGCGACTCTTCGTCCGGCCTGAATGGGCTTCGCATTGAGCGTTTGAAAGACAAGCTGGGAACTCGTCAACTACCGACCGGCGAGTTGCTGCTGGAGGGCGCTGTTGCGCATTTGGTGCGTTGCTTTGTGCCAAGCTTTTTCGACAAAGTGAATACTTGTGAATATTTGATGTTGGAAAAAAACACGGGTCCAATACATGATTCACGTGGTTTCTTAATCAAGAATGGCAAACCGTCGTGTCAATAGGGTACTTGATTTTTCATGAACTGTATTGGTTAAAAGATCGCTTGAACATATACCGCATGCAAAATTAAATAGTTCGAGAGTTTGAATATACTGTATGTTGATAACACAGGAACTCCAATGTGCATTTCTTTCATATACGCCCTGGCCAACTATCTCGCATCAAGCCACTGTATCAGACAACTAACACGCACTTGGCTGACTAACCATCTGCCTAATCAGTTCTTGACTTGGTCATGTGGAAATACATACCGTGTGTGATCAATTGTCAATAATCATGTGAAACGTCAATATTCTGCTTTGGATACAGGTTTTCCACAATTCCGGTATGTTACTGTTGCAATGCAAAACTTTCAATTTCCGGTTGGACAGAAAGTTTCATGACTGTGTAAACTACACTTTTTCCAAGTTCGTCAAATTTTTATCTGTTTGTTTACAGCTTTCAGCGGGTATAATGATAAACCAATCGGCTCATTGCTGAAATGTAATTTTCTAATACGCGAGTAATAATTGCATGTTGAAAAAATACCAAATGCTTGTGTCCACCAGACAAGCAACAGTGGCAGTTCATCAGAATAACAGTAGGTTCACTTACAGTGGGAACCGGTAGTTTTAACCAAAGTCTAACCCAAATTTCAATTTTTATAGAACGTATAAGGACCAATACCATTCATTCACTTCCTCGCGTTATGACGTAGGTAGGCCAACCTTCAACTGGCGTTCGTCTTATTTCCGGAATGCTCACGATGACCAGGATCCACAACGCTATAGTTTCCGCCGCATTGATGCGACGCCTGCTCTTGTTGTCCAAAGACTACTGCACCAGAAGGAAGGTTTTTGGTTCACTCCTGAAAGACCACCCTCTGCACGTGCAAACGCTTGCTCGGTGAGATATTGTGCCATGTGCGATGCTGAACGACTATAACTCTATCGCATGTAGGCTTAGTTGGTTGATGCTATTAAAACTTTGTCAGGAATGTTTCTCGCCATATTTAATTTATATTCATATTTGTTTATTGCAGAAATGCGGATGAGGGTGTGCCAAGGCCTGAAATTATCGTTGGCTTATTTCGACAAATGTCCGCTCCAAAGTTATATCTAAAGAAATACCAAAACGGATACAAACAAACAGAAAAAAATAAAAACATTAAATGCATTACGAAGCTCGTGTAACCCCGTGATCAATTTTCAAGATAAATAGCTTGACGGGTAGCGTGCTACAGCATGGAGGTAAACCTTCGGTAATCGGTAATACGCGTTGTTCTCTTATTTGTTTTTTTTTTTAATTTTAAAAGGATGGACGTGGAAAGCAGAGCAGCGTTTATGCTCACATTCGAGACTGTGAAGCTGCTTGGGACGATTGAGACAAAAAGCAGCGAAGAAACTGAATCTGAAAAACAGCTGCTTCGTCTGCTAACACCAGTGTCCAAGTTATACACCGCGAAACAGGTGGGTGGCATTGATTACTCCTGTCCCTGAGGTTCACCTCTTGGCGCTTCTGTTCTGGCATTCGAGCACTGATCGTATTTAATTTTCATCGAATATTTGTTTGGTGGTGCTGTAATCATGTTTTCGCATTTTCCATTCTGGTTCGCTTGCTGCATCCGGCGTGTTTTGCTGATACGTCTTTTCGTCGAGCTCGTGAGGTAGTTTTGTTGCGCAAAAGAAACTAAGTGAAGCAATCCACGCGAATTGGTACATTTTTTAATCGGTTTCAGGAGATGTCACGGCTGATAAATCGCACTTACAGCAAGATTGTTTCTTTCAGGTGGTGGCAACTACCTCTGAAGGGCTGGAAAGCTTCGGAGGTGCAGGTTATCTGGAAGATACTGGTTTACCTGCATTTTTGCGCGACGCTCAAGTGCTTCCGATCTGGGAAGGCACGACAAACGTGCTTTCGTTGGATGTTCTACGTGCAATAGCCAAGTCTAGAGGAGAGGTCAGTTTGACAAAATGTTTTTCGATCAATGTTCCATATTTTAACTTCAGAGATAAATTCATTGGGTCCAAAAATGGTAAAATACTTTTTTGTAACTCTAAAGGATTTTCGATGCATGGAGTGATTGCCAAAAGTGAAGGCGTGTTCGATCGCCAAAATCCTGCTAGTTGCCAAAAATTAAAAATGGTCGGTCTCGGCAATCGATAAAGGTATTTCAAGAACTCTCTTTTTTCTTCATAATTTTTCAATCTCTGTCACATACATAAAAATGTATAAATCCATTCAAGTGCTCAATTGTGGAAAGAATCTAGTGATTTATGAATGGAATGGCCCAATACGCAGTTTTCGCATGACGTGTTCGTCTCCGCGTCCTGCATCATTTTTTTCAGTTTAAATTTACGAAAGAAACTGCTTAGAACTTTTTGTTGTTCGATCCTGTCATTGCTATTGTTTGAGTTTAATTCATTGTGTATTGGTGTGAATCAGCATAAATTTAATCCGTAAGCAACATTTTACACTAATTGGTATGATTTGGTAAAAGTTTGGCGTACGGAGTTTCTGGTCGGTTGGAATAATTTTTGAAAATGGATTGAATTACGCGAATGATATGCTTACTATATCAGTTTGTTGCTTTTGATTTTTGGTTTTATTTCCCATTTAATCCAAATTTGTAGGCGTTAACCTCCATGCGGATCCAGCCCATATTCAGTCTTTCAACTGTCTTCCACAGCAAAATCGTCGTTTTTAAGCAAACAATCAGCTTGCTAAACATACTGATTTACAAATGAACCACGTAGTTTTCTCTTGTGTACCCTTGGCTTGATGGGATGGTAGCTGCAAACGACTTGTATTTTGTTTCAGGTCCTAAACTGCCTCTTCGATGACGTGAACAAGCGCCTTGGTCACGTGAGCGATGAGAGAAGACGCGATTTGCGACAAGCCACTTCCCGTGTTCACATAGCGGCTGGTGATCTTCGCGCCTTTATTAACCAGGTTAATGTCAGGTTGAGTGCGAAAATGCAAAAGTTAAAGTCTTTGTAACAACTCCGGTAACAGTCTTTGGTCTTAGCGGTGCCGTTCTTAATACTCACTATCAAATACAAGAACGCAATTTCCGCAACTGTTTAATCAAAAGAAAATTAATTCATTGCAGCGGAACGGTTTCTCGCAAATTACCACAACATGAGGTGCGTTAAAACTTTGACCGTCGAGATACGCGCACAAGAAAGTTTGTAACGCAAGGTTAAATGGATTTTTTGGTCACTTTTAGAGCGCGCATTATTACTTGCATTTTGCTAGTTTCTTTCAAATGCAAACGCTTTAGGTTGCTAAATTTTTTCGAAAGTTGCCGTGGGCATTTTTGTTCATTGTTATCATGTATTTGTGCTGCTGTGCCCAAAGCATTTCCATTCCAGTTGCAGCCTTCGTGTATGAGAACATCATGGCTGTGGCGGTACGATGATTGTTTGGTTTGAGTCTCCCTGGATAGAATCTCGACTGCTGGCTGTGCGGGAGCTAAGTCAGAATAACCTAGTTACCAATTGCTCTGCCTTGTTCTTGATTTGATTGCACCTGTGATTGCAAAAGAACAATGGTTGTGACTTGTGATGCTTTTTGCTTTTGAAAGCGGAAGTGGGATCTTCGGGACAAGAGGCTATGTGATGGGACGTTAATTTCAATTGTTTCGTAAAAAGGACACGACTTCAAGAAACGGGAAAAGGGCTCATATCAGGGAACTAGTTATAAACAGCGGATAATTATTTCTAATGCCTCCACTCTAGAGAGTAGCTACTAACAATTTAACTCATTTGCGAAAATCATACCGAGCCAAACATGGTTGATATATCTCGGGCAAGTAGCAAAAATAAACGCAGTCATTTTGTACTGAAGGGCTTCAACACCTGCTAAACAACATTGCTCCATCAGCGCTTTTACTGATGACAAATTGTAATATTGATACAAAGCAAAATATTACAGCGATCTTATTGGATAGAGCAGTGTTTTTCAACCGGGGTTCGGCGAGCAGCTGCCGGGGATTCCCCCGAAACTGACCGAAATTGCCTGGGACGAAATTCGCAACCACAGTTCTATGCGATTGTAGCAATATCGACACTTGGATCATTGCGTAGGGTTCCATGAGCAACGCAAACATTTGCGGAAGGTTCCGCTGCAGCAAAACGGTTGAAAAATACTGGGCTAGAGGCTTTGGTTAATGTTCACACCAGCTTTCAACCGCATGTGCTACGTCTACAATGTTCACGTGATATTACCTGCGCAGACATCGAGCATGGGACCGGATGTGATGTTCCTGGCCGCCCGCGACTTCGCGTACAGCCTCGCGCGAATATACGCTGGCATGCTGTTGTTGGAACATGCTGCATGGGAAGGTGCTCGTCCGAGCGATGCCCACGCCGCGTCCTTGTGAGTAACGCCTGCTGTAATTTAATTCTATTTTACCCAGTTGGTCGTAATTACCATAATCGTCACTGTTAACTTACATTCAGTTACAAGTTAATCAAAGCTAGCCCTTGCGTACACCCAGTATGCAGTTTGGTGCAACGCATGCTGAATTTGCAGGGTCCTTCGGAGCAGGACCAGATAAGAGATAAGAGATTTCTGACGGTTGTGTTTAGTTTGCAGATGCAGGCCCAAACCTGATTACTTCTGTTCCCTGAAATCGTAAAAGTATCTTTAGAAAAGTGCATCCACTTTCAGGCGGAGACCATAAAAGGTCATCGTTTCCGGAAATATACGCGTAAGACTCAACACATCATTATTTTTCGGATCGTTACACTGTCGCCACCGAGACTTCCTTGTTTTTTTTCTACTATTCTTTCTTGACAAATTCGCTTCAAGAGCACCCACATAACAGTAGTCTCTTCGCCAGTGTGGAGGCTTTGAAAAAATAACTCGACGCGGGTCATGAGTGTAATCTAAACGCTGTGATTCGATTCGAGCCTTTTTGCAAAAAATGCGACTCAAATCAAGTCATAGCATCATTGTTGCAGAGCGTGCTGTGCAATCACTGCTGTACGTAAATCTGGCACTGCATAGATATCGGGTTTGTTAGGAATTCGCTGCTTGTCGCTTAAAACATTATGCTTCGTAAATTCAGTGGCGAAACTTGAGATTTGAGCCAAAGGGAAAGCTTAGCTGAAGGGGACGCACTGGCCACCGTCGCGGGCTACTGGTCAACAGTCAGAAAAAAGTAGTAATATGGTCATGATGGTGAATCCCGATGTGGGTGGCTATACTGAAATCCGAAATCACCGGAAACACTCCGAAAAACGAAAAAACACTGAAATCCAAAAGAATACTGCATACTAAAGTATAAGCTAAGGGGGACCCGGTTGCTACATTTAGCTTTCCAGGGGGGCGGTTCGCACCCCTGCCCCCCGTTAGTTACGACACCATTCGCAGTGGTGTTTTCAAGAACTGGAAAAACGGTGAAGTGCTTCATTTCCAAAATATCCATTAGTGCAAGTATAGTAAGTTTGGAGAGGTAGCGAACATGACGCTTTCAGGGTTAAACTGATGAGGCGTCCTACTTCCTGAAAGCTTAGACACCATTCAGACTTGATTTATACGTTTTTATTTTTACGTTTAAGATATAATTGATCTTGATGGTGGCTGATATTTTAGTTCTGTGTTTTAGGTGGTGTTCGCAGGATCTTTGTCCAGCAACGAGCATGCTCAAGTCGGGAGCTTACAGCGACAAGTCGAGGAGTTTGAACTCCGACCTTTTATTCGAATCCTTTGAAAATTAGTAAAATAATTCCGCCAAGCGCTCGTCATTCACGTACCTTGGGCTCCGTGTACGATTTCTTCTTTCTTCTCAGAACCGTTTACTCTTTGCGCGCCATCTTGACCGTTGTACTTCTGATGTGTTTGCGTCGGGCACAAAAAATTTGTGATTCGCTGCTCGTAATTTTTCATGGCGGAAAGAGAAATGGGCGCTGGTATTAAAAGCACCATAAATGCATATTTTGCGAAATAGTACTAATTATTCAGGACCAGCTCAAGAGTTTTTTTTCGAGACACACACGCAGCGTATTGGTGAATTTGATCTCAATTCGATCGCTATGCCTGTGCTTGTTCTGCAATACCACTTTTGGTCCAAATTGATATGAAGAAAGGACACGTTGTACCATCTTTGCTTGCTTCGTCGTTGAAGAAGTGGTGAAATTGAGGGAGGTCTGCCGTTAATTTGGGTGGTTGCAAATTTTGATGAAGTATTTGAAATAAGCGTTTGCGCAGGGGAAGTTTGCTTGTGTCTTCAATAAATTAAGGAAAAAACGTTTCATGAACGCATTTGTGTGACGAAATCTCAGCTTTTCAGTCTTTCACTACCACAAGACTGTCAAACGAATTTTGTGCCGTTGTGGGTGTGTGCTTGACTGTTGGCAATTATTTATGGTTTGCAAATACAACAATTTTTGTTAAAGCCTCGCAGCTGAGATCACAAAATCAATCGATCGAGTACTGCTTGCACTAGAAAGCATGTCATGTTTGCCAATGTCAGGGGCGGCTCCCCTCACCCGGCGGCTCGTCTGGATACGCTGCAGCGGTTCAAAAATGCAAGGCGTATTATTCGCCAGTTTCGCCTAAGTTTGTATTTACTCACCGACGTACAAAACACAAGCATTTGAACTGCTTCCGATAAAATCTTAAATTGATTTTTATTATCCAACATGTTAAATTATTATGTTGAGATTTATTATTATTTTTTTGCTAGCAAAACAATGCTGTCATTAGAAACAACACTCACTATTAAGACATAACCAGCGCAAACATACTACTCATAGGCGGCCAGGGGAAGCCAAGGGGTACATGCCACTCCAACTTCAATTACAGCATATCTTGTCATTTTGTAGAGAGGCGGTATCCCAAACAAAATACTGTTCGCTTACAGTAAAAAGCTAGCCTTGCGATTTGCCGACCCCAAAAACTTTGGGCTGGCTACGCCATTGATACAACTTGTTCACCCACAGATCGAAATTTTTATCCCCCTGGTCATTTCCACCACGAGGCGCCGCTGATGTTTGCCATTAAACATTTTGCTGGTTAATGACTTTGCTTGCTAGTTTGGAAGCACACCAGCTGCAACCTGATGGACGACTGCGTCCAAGTAAAGATGCCCAGTGGAGAACTTTGACCAGTAACAGCCGCTGCCTTACAACAAAGCCCCGATATTGTGTCGGACAAACGTAAGACTTCGCCGTCATAGCAATATGGTCTGGTCGTCTAGTGCAGGGCTTCTCAAACTTTTTTGTTCTGCGACCCATTTTCAAAAAGTTTTTTCTAGGCGACCCCTTGATGGATAGTCTAGATGTCAATGATACATGCAAACGTGCCATTAGTTAACAAAAACATATCTGGTTTGGCAAGCCGATTTGTTTCGCGACCCATAGTTTGAGAAGCCCTGGTCTGGTGTACCCCGATGTTGCTTGCTGGGTTAGCGTTTAGTCTCACTAAAGCGCGCCATTGTTTGTTCGGTGTATTAGGCTTACTGTCGGAAAACATGGTAAAAATTATATTAAAAAAACATGAAATCTCTGGAACCGAAAGCTGTATGCCGCACTGAAAGTATTATCATGCCATGTTGGCTGGTAACAATCACCGTCAGACTTCGTCGAGGCCATGGAGCATGTACGTTCGTCGGCTCCAGAATTATCTACAGTTCCAGATATCCCTGGTCGACTCATGCAAATCTCTTCGTTTGATTTCCTAAACGGTGTCGAAATTATCACACCAAGTGCTAAAACTTTTATCCTTCAAATGGAAACAATGTTGTGTGTAAAACTTTTGGGTGATCCTCACTGGTAAGATGCATGCATGATGCATCATTGCCGAATGGCTGGGACCACATTGTTCGAGTGCAAAATAGATTGGCAGTGGGTGCGCCAATCGCGCATACGATTGTGTGATTTGTCTTGGATTTCCAGAATGCAGCGTGCTCAGTGTCCGAACACCAGGGCGGATCCAGGAGGGGGCGATTGCGGCGATCGCCCCCCTAAAACCTAGGAAAGTAACTTTATTCACCATGATTTTTTACAATTCGGAAAAAAGCATTCGCGATGTAGGGCCATTCTGTCTTCCATTGTTTTATCACAGCAGTGTTGTGAAATATAGTTTAACTCTCTTACAGCAGTGAACCCGTAATGAGACTTGACTACCAAAGATAACTGAAATCGCCCCCCCATAACTTTACTGGCTGGATCTGCCCCTGCCGAATACTGACTATCAACAATTAATTAGAACCACTCGGTTATGATTACTTTAAGGTTGGAAGACAGACCTGTGACTTTGACGCACGTTAACTGAGAATTTCAGACGAGTGCCTCGACGTGCGCATAACGGTGATGGAGTCACGTGCAACTGAATCTATTTAATTGCAGTTTGGTAAAGCACTGCATTTGCGCTTTTTTGAATGTAGTAATTTTACGTGATTTTGTTGTAATTAGATTAACAGAAGGTGTAATAAGTCTTCGTTTGCTTTGACATCCGAAAAGGGCTTCTTAGGGCACTGCCTAAAGGCTGTAGCGCTTTCTCTGCTCACCGAGATTGATAGAACGTGATGAGAGCCTGCTGGACAAAACCTAATGTAGACGAAGCATCAGTAAATTGTGGATTCCACTTTTTGCCCATTGATAAGTTCATTGTAATTTAATCAAGCTTTTCGTGGATAATTTTCGTTATAAGCTGGGCCGGCTTTAAACCGATGCAACCGATGCGGTTGCATTGGGCCCCGCGCCATGTGTTTGGATAGTAGTTCATTTTTGCCAAATACTCCTTGCGCTCAAATTCAGTAGAAACGGCTTGTAAAATCTCATTGTTAGCAAACAATGCTCTCGTTAGAACGAACATCGACACAAAAGATTCGTATAGACGCAGACCTTCTATTCGAGTTCGAACACTCCAACAGTTCGCAATTCAAACATAGCAGCAAAAGGTGTTATATTTTGCACTTTTTGCTTAGTCTGCACTGGACACTGAACCGTGTCTCAGCCTGTCTGGGCAGTCGCCCAAGAGATGTTGAATAACATGAAACGATAGTATGCCAAACAAAAAGCTTGTTGGTCGTTGTTCTGAAAAAAATTGCACGCTGGGACCTTCGCGTTGGGAAAAATGTCTAGTGCTCCAAACTTTATTTTCACTGTGCCCCCAAACTTTTTCATTTGTGATGGCCCTAATGTTAGTTTTATCGAAAACTGTGGGATCTTGCATCTTGACCCAAACCACTTTCAACAGCTAAGAGAGATTTTCCAATCGCTGAAAGCCCAGATAAGCTAGATTTGAATTATGAATTTCCCTAAGATGTAGCAGGGAGGACTTTTTCAAGTTGTTGTTTACCACGTAAATTATCCAATGGAGAGGTGATGCAACTGAAATGGCTGGTACACTCAGCTGGAAAAATTGGATATTTTGTTGTTTTGTAAACTGTTTTCAAGGTTTATGTCGCGCTGTCCATTCAGTGGTGCAGAGCTGAGGGTGTGAATGCACCCCCAAAAGTTTTGATTTGTCGAAAATTCGGGAGAAATTTCTGAAAATTCGGGTACAGAGGTTTCGACCCGTTTGTTCACTATTGAGTTGTCTGACTTTTTTTCTCCGAAAAAAACATTTTTGGTCCAGTGCAAGTGTGCGCATAACTGAGCATAAAAAATCCAGTTGTCACTTTCAGGCAAGTGTTCAATGGTTTGAAGCTGAGCAAAGACTAACAAAGGGTTGCTCGTTGGATTCAAGTCATCACATTTATCATTTGCCGCTCCACCAAACTTTCGTTGTGTTTGGCTGTTTGCGTACATCAACGTTAAAGACACCCCCAGCTCCTACCAGGGATGTGGAGGCGGAGGCAGAAGCTGGAAGCGGAAGCGGTGAAAGCGGTCCTTTTTCTGTGGAAGCGGAAGCGCGAAAATTCTACCGCTTCCGCTTCCACATAGGTTATTTGACTTGAGGAGTAACTTGGCGAAAAAGTTTTGTCCATTTCCCAATGTGGATTAAACAGTGAAGTTGCACTGTAAGTGTGAATGAACGTGCGATATCAGTAGCGCGAGAGAACGAGATAAAGCATAACTAGCGTCCATGGCGTTCTTCATAGAAGGCCAAGTCATCGTGCAGCTTACCGATTTTATCGGAGGCTGACTTTTCAAACCTGGCTGTTGTCTAATAAAATGGTAACACTTTAAAAGCACAGCAATCTCCCGGTTAGGTTCGCAACTTGAATCTGAACTGTTGTGCGAACTTAGCAGTTGTGCTTTTAACTGCCTTAGCAAAGAGATGCTGATCTTTAGGGCTAATGTTTGGAGACTGATTGATACTTTGACTGAAGCATAATTTTCTTTTCAGCAAGGCATATAGTATTCACTTACATTATGCTATTCACTTCACAAACAATGTTAGGCAAAGCCAAGCGTTTAATTGAGACATTTTGAGTCAATCATCCAACTGATCCAAGTTAACGAAACATCGCACGACAGTACGGAGTGAGGCTGTTGTAGGAAAGTCTGTGTGAAGCGGAAGTTATGTACAAACGTCATTTGCCTTTGTCTGAAGACACACACAAAAAAAAGTTAGTGCGTCTTTCGACAGATTAACAGAGCTGGATAGTAAGGTATTTCTTTGGATTGATAGCATGCATCGAGCAAACCGGTCTAGGACAGTTCGGCGCTGCCGTTTCGGCGACTCCGATTCGGCGCCGCCGTTTCGGCGACGAGTCGTTTCGGCGACGGGACGTTTCGGCGATGGTGGTCGCAAATGTATTATGCGAAAAAAATGTGTGTTTTTGAAATACTTTGAAGGTTAGACTACAAAGGGTGTTTGCTTCATAAGTGTTTTTGTTGTCATCCTGATGGCCAGTGGCCAGTGTAGTTCCCGACCGTCAGGATTTTGGAAGAACTTAGTGCAACCGTGACCTCGTGTGTAAAGAAGTATGGTTTGTGACGTTTATTTTTGCTGGCATGAGGAGTTAGTGAGTTTACACAAAAGTTAAGCCTGGACAACATCTGTTGCATGACCTTTCACGTAGGTATCATTTTGATTGCATTTCACAGCTAATCTAAGAATTGTAGTGGCGCTAGGGCCACTACACGACAAAATTCGGCTAAGTCCAAGGGTACTTCCCCGGCGGAAAGTTCCCGATCAGAAAGGGAACGAGATGACGTCGCACAGCAATGTGAGAGAAAG